>WNFX01000986.1_pt1 | contig 28819 bp, 25 predicted proteins | sample 5400111 | NCBI WGS metagenome assembly WNFX01 (sample SAMN13153363, study PRJNA577476) | soil metagenome | isolation source: 40 cm soil or saprolite under grassland replicate 1 | place: USA:California | collected 2016-06-15 | reverse complement strand
TGGCGGGGGCCGATGTGGCGGGGGCCGACGTGGCGGGGGCCGACATGGCGGCAGGCGTCGGCGTGCCCGCGGGGGCAGCCATGGCGGCTGGGGCCGATGTGAGCGCTGGCCCTGAAATGGTGGCTGGAGCGACTGGCGCCGATATGTCGGCTGGTGCTGATGCCGGGGCAGGCGTCGCTGAGCCTGCCCCGGCCGGGCTGGCCGGTCTGGTCCATGCGCATCGCAGGCCGCGGCCGCCGTATCCGGCCGGTCCGCAGGCCGCGGCGCTCGGAGCGACCTCGATGATCGACGTCAGCGACGGCCTGATCGCGGATCTTGGGCACATCGCACAATCCAGCGGCGTGCGGATCCAGCTACGGTCGGAGCTGCTCGCGGCCGAACCTGTTGCCCAGGTAGCCGCCCTGCGAGCAGCCGCAGAGCTGCTCGGCGCCGATTGGGTGGACTGGGTTCTGACCGGCGGCGACGATCACGCGCTTGCCGCGACGTTCCCTGCCGGGACGCCGCTGCCGGAGCCCTGGACGGTGGTCGGGAACGTGGTTTCAGGGCGCGGCGTGGTGGTCGATGGAGTGCTGCGAACCGGCCCCGGCGGCTGGCAGCATTTCCGTGCCAGCACCTAACTACTGCGCGTGGCTAATCAATTTCTGAATGTCACTCGCCGGCGGAGGCTGTTGCTTGATATAACCGCACTGATGCCGCGACATCGTCGGCGCAGCCGACCTCGACATAGGGCGCAGCGAACGGGAGCTTGGCCCGGTCGCGGCGTCTCGGTCGGCGCTGTCCTTACGGGGCTCTCCGGGCCCGCGATCGCGGCCGCCAGGATGGCCGACGCGGCCAGGCGCGCGGCCGCCAAGCCTGAGGCTCGGCGCGTGATCCGCGGCGCGATGCTCACGCCGTGGTCGGCGGTCAGCGTGGGCATCGTGCTCGCCGCCTCGCTGGCACTGGCCAGCCCCCGCGCGGTGCTGACATTCCCGCCAAGCAAGGCAGCGCACTGCCAGGCGAGCGGCTGCGGGCCCGGCGGCACGGGCAACGGCGGGACACCGCTGCCCGCGGCCAAGCAGGGCGTCAAGTTCCCGCGGATCAGCACAGGCACGGCGAACAGCGGCTCGGGCGGGCTCGCGGCCCGCCGGGCAAGACTGGCCGAGCTCGGGCCGGTACGGGTCCAGTACGCCCTGCTGCCCGAGAACGGCGCGCACTTCACCGCGTTGATCGTGATCACCGCCCAGCGCCCGCTCGGCAGCTGGACGCTGCGGTTCCTCCTGCCTGGAGCTCGGATCAAGCTGGTCATGTGGGCCAGGTGGACGCCGGTCGGCCGCAGCGGAGGCATGATCAGCGGCTCGCCCTGGCCATCTGGGCCGTCGGGAGCCAGCCGAGCCAGGGTAGTGATCATGGGTATCGGCGCGCCATCTCGGCCAAGCGGCTGCGTATTTGACGGCGCCCGCTGCTCGTTCCGCGACTTCAGCGGTGGTGTCACGCATTTCAACTGGGCGCCAAGCCAGGACGGCGGCAACTGAACCTGGCCGTGCGGGCCGCGCGGCCGGCCGGGAACGGGCGCCTGTGCCGGATACGAAATGTCATAACCTGGACACCATGAGAACGGCTCCACCGTGCGTGCTCGCGATCGCCGGTTCCGATTCGGGCGGCGGCGCGGGGATACAGGCCGACCTGAAGACGATGCTGGCGCTCGGCGTGCACGGGATGAGCGTGGTCTGCGCGGTCACCGCGCAGAACTCCGTCGGCGTCCAGGGCTACTGGGAGCTGCCGCCCGAGGCGGTGAAGGCGCAGCTTGACTCCGTGCTCGGTGACATCGGGGCGCAGGCAATCAAGACCGGCATGCTTGCCTCAGCCGAGATCGTGCATACCGTCTGCGACTGCCTCGCACGGGTGCGAGTGCCGGTCGTGGTCGACCCGGTCGCGGTCTCCAAGCACGGCGACAGCCTGCTGTCACCGGGCGCGCTCGACGCCGTCAAGACGGTGCTGCTGCCGCAGGCCACCGTGGTGACACCGAACCTGCTCGAGGCCGGACTGCTCACTGGCCACCCGGTGACCGACGAGGCGGCCATGCTCGCGGCTGCGCAGGAGATCAGCGCACTCGGCCCCCGCTGGGTACTAGTCAAGGGCGGCCATCTGACCGGCAGCGCCATGGACCTGCTCTATGGCCCTGGCCAGGTGATCCGCTATCGAGGCGACCGGATCGCCAGCACGCACACCCACGGCACAGGTTGCACGCTGGCGTCCGCCATCGCCTCATACCTGGCGATGGGCACGGACGTGCCAAGCGCGGTGGAATCGGCAAAGGACTACATCACCGGCGCGATCGCGGCTGGTTTCCCGCTCGGCGCGGGCGTCGGGCCCGTCGATCACGGCTGGCGCGCGCGTCCCCCGGTCAGCGGGTAACCTTTCCTGCCTTAATACAGGACGTGCACACGTTGAGCCGCTTGGGGGTCTTGCCGACCATGGCTCGCACACGCTGAATATTAGGGTTCCAGCGGCGCGGGGTGCGGCGGTGCGAGTGCGACACATTGTTGCCGAAGCCCGGCCCCTTGCCGCACACGTCGCAGACAGAAGCCACGGGATCGCTCCAGATGGGTAGTCAGGTAGGTCATCGGGCCAGCAGCGGCCGACCCGGTCCACGCAAGGATATCCGAGACCGGTGCCTGAACGCGAGCCGGTCGGGTGGCGGCGGGGAATACCCTGCCGGTATGGCGGCGCAGGTGTTGGACGGCGAAGTCGCCAGGCACTGGTTCAGGCTCGCCGCCGACGCGCTCGCCCTGGCCAGGTCGGCGATCGACGGCCTGAACGTGTTCCCGGTGCCAGATGCCGACACCGGCACCAACCTGCACCGGACCATGACCTGCGCGGCGGACGCGGTTGCCGGTCTGCCGCCGCGTGCCGCGCAGGCGGAGATCTGGCGGGCCGCGGCAACCGCCGCGATGCGCGGGGCGTGCGGCAACTCCGGCATCATCGTCAGCGAGTTGCTGCGCGGCCTGGCCGACGTATGCGGGCCGGCCTCGCCCTGCGACGGGCGGGTGCTAGCGCGCGCGCTCGGAAACGCGGCGGCACTGGCCAGGGCGGCCGTGCAGCGGCCGGCCGAGGGAACGGTGCTGACCGTCGCCGACGCCGCCGCGCGGGCCGTCAGCGAGCCGGCAGGCGAGGCCGTAAGCCTGGCCGAGGTGACTCATCTGGCCGCCGTCGCCGCCAGGCTCGCCCTGGCCCAGACCACTGGCAAGCTCGAAATGCTCGCCGCGTGCGGTGTCGTGGACGCAGGCGCCGCCGGGCTTTGCGTGCTGCTCGACGCGCTCTGCGCCGCCGTTGGCGGAACTGCGCCTGGCGGCTACGCCGTCCCAGAACCGGCCGGTCAGCGGGCGAGCGGCCGGGACGGGCCGCTCAGTCCTGCGCAGGCGGCCGCGGCCGCGCTGACCGCGGCCGCGCTGACCGCGGTCGGCCAGCCTGCGACCGGCTCCTATGAGGTCACCTTCCTGCTTCAGGCCGCTGTCCCGCAGGTCAGGGAGCTGCGCGAGCGGCTGGATCGGCTCGGCGACTGCCTGGTGGTCTCCGGCGGCGAGCCGCAGTGGCACGTGCACGTGCACGTGCCCGACGCGGGTGCCGTCATCGAAGCCGGCCTGCTGGCTGGCCGGCCGACCAGGGTCACGGTGACCTGCCTGCATGGCCACCGGGCCCAGGGGCCGGGCCAGGCGAGCGCCGGGCGTCAGCCGGTCACCGGGCACCGGGTGGTCACCACGGCTGAGGGCGCGGGGCTGATCAGGCTGCTGCGGGAGGCAGGGGCAGTGGTGCTCGACGGCCAGGAAGAGGCGGCGGCAGACCGCGCCGCCGCCCCTGCCATCCGGCTGACCTTGGGCAAGCCGATTGGCGGCGCACCGCAGGACCAGCCTGTCGTCCAGGTCGGCTCGCCCGTGCAGGCGCTGGCCGCGCTCGCCGTGCACGATCCTGGGCGTCCGATGGCGCAGGACGCGGCCTCGATGCGCCGTGCCGCGGCGGGGATGCGCTACGCCAGCGTCACCGCAGGCATTGCCGTCGTCGGGGCGGTCGGCGGTGACATCCTGGCGCGCGGCACCGACCAGGGCGCGGTGGCGCTGGCCGTCATCGAACGGCTGCTCGCGCCCGGCGCCGAACTCGTCACCCTGCTGTCCGGCGCGGGCGCCGACCCCGGCCTGGCTGACCTCGCGGCCGCACGCGCCAGCCAGATCCTCCCGGCGGCCGAAATTACCTGCTATGAAGGCGGCATGGCCAGCGCGGTCCTGCTGATGGGGGCGGAATAGCGCCATGGCCAAGCTCACCGACCCGCTCAGGCCCGTCGTGGGCGACAAGGCGGCCAAGCGGCTGGCCACGCTCGGCCCCGACGGCCTGCATACGGTGGGGGACCTGCTGCGTTACTACCCGCGCCGGTACGAGACTCGTGGCCAGCTGACCGACCTCGGCGCCCTGCGCGAGGGCGAGCACGTCACAGTGCAGGCAATGATCGCCTCGGTGTCCACCCGGCCGATGCGGAACCGGCGCGGCACGATCTTCGAGGCGGTCGTCACCGACGGCAGCGGCAGCCTGACGCTGACGTTCTTCGGCAAGGGCAGGCAGGACTGGCGGGAGAGCGTGCTGACGCCAGGGCTGAACGGGCTGTTCTCCGGGCAGGTGTCCACCTTCCGCGGCAAGCGCCAGCTCTCCCATCCCGAGTATGAGCTGCTTGGATCCGACGGCGGCAGCGCTGCCAGGGCGGCCGAGTTCGCCTCCGAGCTGATACCCATCTACCCGGCAAGCAAGGACATCGCCTCCTGGCAGATCGCGGACTCGGTGCGGCTCGCGCTCGCCGCCGCCGACACCGACGGTGATCCGCTGCCCGCGGACGTCAGGCACAGGCACCGGCTGTGCGGATTCGCTGACGCGCTGACCGGTATCCACCGGCCTGCCGACAATGGCCAGGCGCAGCGGGCGATCAAGCGGCTGAAGTGGGACGAGGCGTTCATGCTTCAGGTTGTGCTCGCCCAGCGCAGGCGGGTGGCGACCCAGTACAGCGCGCAGCCCCGCCCGCTGGTACCGGGCGGCCTGCTCGCAGATTTCGACAGCCGGATGCCGTTCGAGCTGACCGAAGGCCAGCGGCAGGTGGGCCAGACTATAGCCACTGACCTGGCGGAACCGCATCCGATGCACCGGCTGCTCCAGGGCGAGGTCGGCTCAGGCAAGACGGTCGTCGCGCTCCGGGCGACGCTCCAGGTGATCGACGCGGCCGGCCAGGCCGCGCTGCTCGCCCCGACCGAGGTGCTCGCGCAGCAGCACCACAGGTCGATCAGCCAGATGCTCGGCCCGCTGGCCATGGCCGGCCAGCTCGGCGGAGCTGAGCAGGCGACCAGGGTGACGCTGCTGACCGGCTCACAGGGCAGCGCGGCCCGGCGCAGGGCGCTGCTCGACGCCGCCTCTGGAGAGGCCGGCATCGTGATCGGCACGCATGCTTTGCTCGAGGAGAACGTCCAGTTCGCCGACCTCGGGCTGGTGGTGATAGACGAGCAGCACAGGTTCGGGGTCGAGCAGCGGGAGGCACTGCGGGCGAAGGCCGCGCAGGGCAGGCCGCACGTGCTTGTCATGACGGCGACGCCGATCCCGAGGACGGTGGCGATGACCGTCTTCGGTGACCTGGAGCTATCGGAGCTTACCGAGCTTCCCGCCGGGCGCTCGCCGATCGAGACGTTCGTCGTGCCCACCGGGGAGAAGCCGCACTACCTGGACCGTACCTGGGAGCGGGTCAGGGAAGAGGTGGCAGGCGACCGCCAGGTCTACATCGTCTGCCCGAGGATCGGCGGCGACGCGGCCGCGCAGCGCGGGGCAGGCCAGGGCGAGCAGGCCAGGCCCGGCCGGGGCGCCGATACCGAGGACGGCTGGTCCGACCTGCCGCCTGACCTCGATGGCGACGAACAGCGGCGGCCAGCCCTTGCGGTGATCGACGTCGCTGCCAGCCTGGCCGCCGACCGGCTGGCCGGGCTCCGGCTCGCCGTACTGCACGGCAGGCTGGCACCGGAGGAGAAGGACAAGATCATGCTGGCCTTCGCCGACGGGCTGATCGATGTCCTGATCACGACCACCGTGGTGGAGGTCGGGGTCGACGTCCCGAACGCGACGATGATGGTGATCATGGACGCCGACCGGTTCGGCGTCTCCCAGCTGCATCAGCTGCGCGGCCGGGTGGGCCGGGGCGGCCACCGGGGGCTATGCCTGCTGGTCACCGAGGCAGATCCTGGCCCGGCGCGGGAGCGGCTTGACGCCGTGGCCGCTACGGTCAACGGGTTCGAGCTCTCGCTGCTCGACCTCAAGCAGCGCAGGGAGGGCGACGTGCTCGGCGCCGCCCAGGCAGGGCGGCGGTCGAGCGTGAAGTTGCTGCAACTGCTGCAGGACGCTGACCTGATCGCCGACGCCAGGCAGGAGGCGGTGGCCCTGGTGGAGGCCGACGCCAGCCTGGCCGGCCACCCGGCGCTCGCCCGCGCGATCGAGGCGCTACTCGACCCCGAACGGGCCAGGTTCCTGGAGAAGGCGTGACCAGGATCATCGCCGGGGTAGCCGGCGGGCGCGCGCTCGCCGTGCCGCCTGGGCGGCTAACCAGGCCCACCAGCGACCGGGCCAGGGAGGGCCTGTTCGCGACGGTACTCGCGACGCTCGGCAGCCTGGCCGGGGCAGCCGTCGCCGACCTGTACGCGGGCTCGGGCGCGGTCGGGATCGAGGCGCTTTCCCGCGGCGCGGCCGAGGCGATGCTGGTCGAGGCCGACCCGAAGGCAGCGGGCGTCATCAGGCAGAACATCGCGTCCATCGGGCTGCCAGGGGCGCGGCTCATTCACGACAGGGTGGAACGGGTGCTCCGCCGGGGACCTGGGCCTGACCGGCCGCGCGATCTGGTGTTCGCCGACCCACCGTACGCGGCGGGCGACGATGAGATCGCCTGGCTGCTGAGTGAGCTTGCCTGCCATCGCTGGCTGGCCAGCGGCGGGCTGGTCGTCGTCGAGCGGCGGACCAGGTCAGGGCCGCTGCCGTGGCCGGACTGGTACGCGCCTGACCGGTCCCGCCGTTACGGTGAGGCCACGCTCTGGTACGGTCGCGCCGCGGGGGATGCGGCTGCCTCCGCAGCGCCGATGACGGGAGCGTGAGTCCACGTGATTCGGGTGGTCTGCCCCGGCTCCTTCGATCCTGTGACCAACGGCCATATGGATATCATCGGCCGCGCGGCGAGGCTGCACGACGAGGTGATCGTGGCGGTGTTGCGCAACCTCAACAAGTCCACGCTCTTTACCGTCGACGAGCGGGTCGAAATGCTGCAGGAAGTCACCAAGGGCCAGGCGAATGTCACCGTCGCGCGATTCGACGGCCTGATCGTTGACTTCTGCCTGGCCAACGACGTGTCGGCGATCGTGAAGGGGCTGCGCGCCGTGACCGACTTCGACTATGAGATGCAGATGGCGCAGATGAATTACAACCAGGCAGGCGTGGAGACGCTGTTCATGACGACGAATCCGCTGTATGCGTTCTTGTCCTCCAGCCTGGTCAAGGAGTTCGCCAGGTACGGCGGTGATGTCGCCGGGCTGGTTCCGCCGCCGGTCCTGCGCATGCTGACCGAGCGGCTCGCCACCGACTGACCAGGTGCGCCGGATCGGCCGAGTTGGGGTTTCCGCTGGTTGGCCGGTAAGCTGACCGCCCGGTACCAGACGACGCTTGCAGCAGCCATGCCAGACGCGAAAACCCCGAAATTCCACAGGCTCGACCCGCGCGCGCCCCTAGTCTTCGACACGCGAACGCTCGGGCGGGCTGGCGTGCGCTCGCAGACCGGCACGGTCCCGGCGCCTGCCGACCTCGGCGCCGGGATGGTGCATGTCCCCGCAGGGGCCAGCCTAGAGCTTGACGTCCGGTTTGAAGAGGTCAGCGAGGGCGTCCTGGTCACGGCGAGCGTCACGGCTCCGCTGGCTGGCGAGTGCGCGCGATGCCTGGAGCAGTTCATTTCGGTGACCCACGTCAGGTTCCGCGAGCTCTTCGCCGAACCTGACGATGACTGCGGCGAGGACGGATATGTTCTGGTCGGGGATTATCTCGACCTTGAGCCGGCGCTGCGGGACGCTGTGGTGCTTGAACTACCGCTCTCGCCGCTCTGCGCGCCCGATTGCCCTGGGCTGTGCAGCGTCTGCGGCGTGCGGCTCGCAGAAGCCGGCCCCGGCCACGGCCACGGCGACGATGCCGGGAAGCTGGCAGAACATTCATCACTGGACGGGCCATCGGGTCCCGTCGGCACGAAGGAGCGCTGAGTTGGCAGTACCCAAGCGAAGGATGTCGCGGAGCAACACCAGGTCCCGCCGGGCGCAGTGGAAGGCCACGCCGCCGCTGCTTACCACGTGCCCGCAGTGCCGTGAGCCCAAGCTGCCGCACACGGCGTGCCCGACCTGCGGCACCTATAACAGGCGTCAGGTCATCACCCCTTCCTGAGGCACGTGCTCGCGGCAGCGCGTCTCGTGACCGCAGGGAGGAGGAGCGGTGAGCATTGCGCCAGGTGACGGCCGGGCGCGAGAGGCCGATACGGCCATGCTCTTGCGTCAGCTTCAGGTGCAGGTCAGCGACGAGCTGCTGGACCGCGCCCTGACGCACCGGTCCTTCGCCTACGAGAACGGCGGGCTGCCGACGAACGAGCGGCTTGAGTTCCTCGGCGACTCCGTGCTCGGCCTGATCGTCACCGACACGTTGTTCCGCCAGTACCCAGAGCTTCCTGAAGGGAACCTCGCGAAGCTGCGGGCAGCGGTGGTCAATATGCGCGCGCTGGCCGGCGTCGCCCGCGGCCTGCGGCTCGGCGGTTACATCAGGCTCGGCAAGGGCGAAGAGGGAACCGGGGGCCGCGACAAGTCCTCCATCCTCGCTGACACGCTCGAGGCCGTGCTTGGCGCGGTGTACCTGGACCGCGGCATGGACGCGGCCAGCGAGCTCGTGCACAGGCTGTTCGACCCGGTGATCGCCAGATCCGCACGGCTGGGCGCCGGCCTGGACTGGAAGACCTCGCTGCAGGAACTGACGGCAGCGGAGATCCTCGGCGTGCCCGAGTACCTTGTCGATGAGAGCGGGCCCGATCACCAGAAGTCCTTCCGCGCGGTGGCCAGGATTGGTGGCCGGGTCTACGGGGAGGGCGAGGGACGGTCGAAGAAGGAAGCGGAGCAGCAGGCGGCTGAGGCTGCCTGGACGGCGATCAGCGAGCGGCTGAGCGCGGCCGACTTCCCCGAGCAGCCGGAGGGGAAAGGGACTGGGCACCGCAGCCCGGCCTCGCCGGCCGGCAACGGCGGCGAGCGCTAACCGGAGTCAGCGGACCGACATGCCAGAGCTGCCCGAGGTCGAGACGGTCAGGAGCGGACTGCAACGGCACATCAGCGGCCGCACGATCGGCTCGGTCGAGATCCTGCACCCGCGGGTGGTCAGGCGGCATCTCGCCGGCGCCGACGATTTCGCTGCCGCGCTGCGCGGCAGGCAGGTCGGCGACATCCGGCGCCGCGGCAAGTACCTGTGGCTGCCGGTCGGAGAGGACGCGGTGGTCGCCCACCTGGGAATGAGCGGCCAGCTACTGATCACCGATCCTGGCCGGCCGCTCACCCCGCACGTGCGGGCCAGGTTCACCTTCGCCGACGGCGGTCCTGACCTGCGTTTTGTCGATCAGAGGACGTTCGGTCACCTGTCGTTCGCGCTGGGCGGCGCCGAGCTGCCCGCGCAGATCGCGCACATCGCGCCCGATCCGCTTGAGCCCGCCTTCGACGCTCAGCGCTTCATGATCAGGCTCGCCGCGCGGCGGACCGGGATCAAGCGAGCGCTCCTCGACCAGTCGCTGATCAGCGGCGTTGGCAACATCTACGCCGATGAGTCGCTGTGGCGGGCCAGACTGCACTGGGCCCGCGCGACCGAGCTGCTCCGCCGGGCCGACCTCACCAGGCTGCTGGCGGCGATCCGCGAGGTGTTCGCCGAGGCGATCATCGCGGGCGGTACCTCGTTCGACAGCCTGTACGTTCACGTGACCGGGCAGAGCGGGTATTTCGAGCGGTCACTGGCCGTCTACGGGCGCGCCGGGCAGCCGTGCCCGCGCTGCGGCGCTCCGGTGCGCCGGGACAAGTTCATGAACCGGTCATCGTTCAGCTGCCCGGCATGCCAGCCCCGGCCCAGGCGCGGGCGCTGGTGAGCGACGGCTGGCCGGACGGCGCCGGCGCGGTGGCTGACGAGCCGGCCAGGCTGACGGCGTGGGTCCAGGGCCGGGTGCAAGGCGTCGGCTTCCGGTGGTGGGTACGCAGCTGCGGGCTCGCGCTTGGCCTGGTCGGCATGGCCGAGAACCTGACCGACGGCCGGGTGAAGGTCGTCGTCGAAGGCAGCCGCGGCGACTGCGCCGCCCTGCTTGAGCAGCTCGGCGGATCCGAAGCGCCCGGTAAGGTAGCCCAAGTGACATTCCGGTGGGATTCGGCTCGCGGCGGCCTGGCCGGTTTCCAGGAACGGTAGCCAGCGCGCGGGACGGGCCGGCTGAATGGCCGGTGACCTGCCCGGACGCCAACTTGACCGGATGCCACTTGTGATGGGACCATGAACATGTTACCTGCGTGCAACCTGGCGCGTTTCCTGCGCTTCCTGCGTGCGCGCCCACTCTGGTCACTCAGTGTGGAGGACCTCAAGCAATGGCGAAGGCTCTGCTTGGCCATGTTGGCGGGCCAGATCCCCGCATGGTTTCTGAGATCCGTCGCCTCCAGCGACGTGTATGTGACCTTGAGGCCGAGCTTGCCCGGCTGCAAGAGGTCAATGACGTGCTCGCTGCGGGCGTCGGTCATGAACTGCTGCTCGATGACCGCGAGCCAGTGCTGACTTGACCGGGCACCAGTGCTTCGACCAGTCCGGTGCTTCGGCCAGTACAGGGCTGATCTGAGCTTGCACAGCACGCCTGGTCACCCTGCTCTTGGCGGTCTTGGCGGTAGGTCTGGCCTGGCTGCGGCATGCCCTGCCGCAGCCAGGCCAGACGCCTGTGCGTCGGGCACCTGCCACTACGGCACGGGCGCCGGTTCGCGCACCATGCGCGGCACCCGGCACGCTTAAGCGCGCGCCGAGGCTGGCCTGCATCACCGGCACGTGCCCGCGCTGGCGGATCCACGATGCCTGAAATCCGGCGGCCGAATCGGAGTCTGATGCACGACTGCGGGTAGCTGGCTCAATACCCGTCGCCTACCGCTGCGCAGGGTAGGGTGCGGTGGAGCCAGGGCGAGGAGATGAGGAGAACAGGCGGGTGTACCTGAAGACCCTCACCTTGCGGGGATTCAAGTCCTTCGCCTCGGCTACCACACTGCGCTTCGAGCCGGGAATCACCTGCGTCGTCGGGCCGAATGGCTCGGGCAAGTCCAACGTGGTCGACGCGTTCTCCTGGGTGATGGGCCAGCAGGGCGTCAAGCCGCTGCGCGGCGGCAAGATGGAGGATGTCGTCTTCGCCGGCACCGCTGCGCGGCCGGCGCTCGGCCGGGCCGAGGTCACGCTCACCATCGACAACAGCGACGGCGCGCTGCCCATCGACTACGCCGAAGTCACGATCTCCAGGCTGCTGTTCCGCACCGGGCAGAGCGAATACGCGATCAACGGCAGCCCGTGCCGCCTGCTTGACGTCCAGGAACTGCTGTCCGACACCGGCCTGGGCCGGGAAATGCACGTCATTGTCGGCCAGGGGCACCTGGACGACATCCTGAACGCCGGGCCAGAGGCGCGCCGCGCGCTGATCGAGGAGGCGGCCGGCGTACTCAAGCATCGCAGGCGCAAGGAGAAGGCGCTGCGCAAGCTCGAGGCGATGCAGGCGAACATGACCAGGCTGGTCGACCTGACCACCGAGCTTGGCCGCCAGCTGAAGCCGCTCGGCAGGCAGGCTCAGCTAGCCCGCAAGGCCGCCGTGATCCAGGCCGATCTGCGTGACGCCAGGCTGCGGCTGCTCGCCGACGACTACGCGGCGCTCTCCGCCGAGCTCGCGCAAGACGAGGCCGACGAGGCGGCTGCCGCGGCCAGCCGGTCGCAGCTCGAGGCCGCGCTCACCGCCGCGCGGCTGGCCGAGGCCGAGCTTGAAGCCGCTGAGCAGGAGCACGCCCCGAGGCTGGCGCAGGCACAGCAGACCTTCTTCGCGCTCGGCGGGCTGGCCGAGCGGCTGCGCGCGGTGGCCGATCTGGCAGCGGAGCGGCACCGGCACCTGACCGCACCGCCCGAGCCGGCCAGGCCGGGCCGGGATCCAGCCGAGCTCGAACTCCAGGCCGCCGCGCTGCGCGAGCAGGAGGCCGCGCTGTCCGGCAGGCTCGGCGCCGCGCGGACCCAGTTGTCGGCAGCGGTGGCCGCGCGGACCGCCGCGGAGACCGCGCTGACCGAGGCCGAGCGCAAGATCGCCGCTGCCGCCAGGGCAGCCGCCGAGCGAGCCGAGCGGCTGGCCAGGCTGCGCGGCCAGGCAGCCGGGGTGCGCAGCAGGCTCGCGGCAGCGGAGGACGAGGCCGGCAGGCTTGCCACGGCCCTGAAGAACGCCAGGGCCAGAGCCGACCAGGCCCAGCAGCACTACGGCGAGCTGCAGGATCGGCCCGGCGGCAAGGACGAGGACCGGGCGGGCCTGGCCGAGGCACACGAGCAGGCCACGGCGCGGATGGCAGCCGCGTCCGCCGAGGTTGCCAGGCTGCGCGAGGCCGAGCACGAGATCAGCGACAAGCGCGCTGGCCTGCGCGCCAGGGTGACTGCCCTGGACGAGGCGGTCAAGCGCGGCGCGGACGGATCGGCGGTGCTGCTGGCCGACGACGCCGCATTCCCCGGCGTGCTCGGCCCGCTGGCCGGGCTGCTGAGCGTGGCCGACGGAGCGGCCGAGGCGATCGCGGCCGCTCTCGGCGGATCTGCCCAGGCGATCGCCGTCCGCGACATCGATACGGCCGCTGGCATCCTGCTGGCACTGCGGGACCAGCAGGCAGGCCGCGCTGACCTGGTGATCGCGGACAACGGCGGGCCAGAACGTCAACGCGGAAGTCTTTCAGGCATGAGGACTGAGAAAGCTCCGCGCTCCGGCTCGCGGGGCGCCGGCACCGGCTCCGGTGCGGGCGATGGCGGTGTGCGAGCTGTTACCCCCGCTCTTGATCTGGTCAAGGCTCCCCGGGAGCTGGCCGGGGCGATCGAGCGGCTGCTGGCCGGTGTCCTGGTCGTTCCCGACCTGGCTACCGGGCTTGAGCTGGTCCGGGCCGACCCGTCTATCGCCGTCGTGACGGCAGACGGTGACCTGCTCGGGACGCACTGGGCGCGGGCCGGATCGGGCAGCGGGCACAGCCTGCTCGGCCTGCAGGCGGCGGGCCAGGCGGCGGCGGCGCGGCTGACCAGGGCAGAGACCGCCGCGCAGCGGGCCGAGCGTGAGCTGGCTGACGCGGTTGAAGATGAAGAGCACGCCAGGCAGGAAGTTGCGCAGGCGCTGGCTGCCATGCAGGAAGCGGACGCAGCGGCAGCCGAGATCTCCGGCAGGCTCGGCGCGCTGGCCGGCGCCGCACGTGCCGCTCAGGACGAGGCCGGCCGGCTGGCCGCCGCGATCGCCGCCGCTGACCGCTCGGCCCAGAAGTGCCGGGGTCAGATCGCCGAGCTAGACGCGAGGATCGAGGCGGAGACCCGCGCGGCCGGCCAGCCGCGCGACGGGTCGCCAGGCCTTGGCCGGGAGGAGCCCTACCAGGACGGACCCGGCCTGCTTGACGCCGCGGCCGGGCAGGGGGCGGGCGACGGCGCGGCCCAGGCGGCACAGGGCGCGGACAGGCAGGCGCTCACGGACAGTGCCGCGGCGGCCAGAGGCAGGGAGATGGACGCCAGGCTCGAGGTGCGGACGGTCGAGGAGCGGCTGCGTGCCATCGCCGGGCGTGCCGATGCCCTCGCGTCGGCTGCGGCCGCCGAGCGTCAGGCGATCAGCCGGGCGGCCGCCCGGGCCAGGCGGCGGGCCGCGGAGGCCGCGGTCGCCGCGGCGGTGGCGAGCGGTGCCAGGATCGCGCTGGAGCGGATCGAGCGGTCTGGCCAGCTGGCCGACGCGCAGCGGCAGCAGGCTGAGCTTGCCCGGTCCGGCAGGGACGAGAGGCTGAAGGCGGTCAGGATCCAGATTCGCGAGGTATCGGCAGAGCTTGACCAGGTGGTCGGCACGGCGCACGGCAGCGAGGTCGCCAGGGCCGGGCGGCAGCTGCGGCTTGAGCAGGTCATCGCCAAGGCTGCGGAGGAGTACGGCGTCGCGGCCGATGAACTGGTCGCCGGGTATGGCCCCGGTCAGCCGGTGCCTGCGGCGGAAGAGGGCGCGCCCGCGGCCGCCTATGACCGCGCCGTGCAGCAGCGGCGTGCCGATACCGCGCAGCGCCAGCTTGACCAGCTCGGCAAGGTCAACCCGCTTGCCCTTGAGGAGTTCGCGGCGCTTGAGGAACGGCATGCGTTCCTGGTCACCCAGCTTGAGGACCTGCGCAGGACCCGGCGGGATTTGCTGACCGTGGTCAAGGAGGTCGACGACCGGGTGCAGCAGGTGTTCGCATCGGCGTTCGCCGACACAGCGCGCGAGTTCGGGCAGATCTTCGGCCGGCTGTTCCCCGGCGGCGAGGGCGCGCTGGTGCTGACCGAGCCCGATGACATGCTGGCCACCGGCATCGAGTTCGAGGCCAGGCCGCCAGGCAAGCGGGTCAAGCGGCTCTCGCTGCTGTCCGGCGGAGAACGCTCGCTCACCGCGATCGCGTTCCTGGTGGCGATCTTCAAGGCGCGGCCGTCGCCGTTCTACGTGCTCGACGAGGTCGAGGCAGCGCTCGATGACACCAACGTGCAGCGGCTGCTGAACATCTTTGACGAGCTCAGGGCGAGCTCGCAGCTCATCGTGATCACGCACCAGAAGCGCACGATGGAGATCGCCGACGCGCTGTACGGGATAAGCATGCGCTCCGATGGCGTGTCAACCGTGATCAGCCAGCGCCTCCGGGAGCGCGAGCCGGTCTGACCAGCTTCCGTGATCACGCCCAAGGCCCGGTTCCGTGATGACGCGGTTCTTTGAGTCGGTACGACCGACAGGCAGTACGACCGGCAGGATCGCGTGATCATGAAGCGTCAGCGGGCGGCCCGGCGGCCGGCTGTCCCTGGCCGACTTCGGCTTCTGCCAGACTGGGCTCGATATGGAACACGTGCTCATCATCGTAGGGATCGCCGTCGTGGTGGCCGGCGGCGCTGGCGCTATCGCCGTCCCGCTGGTCCGCCGGCGGGGTGAAGGGGCGGCCGGGCAGCCGGGCGCGGGGAGCGGGCGGGCGGGGACCGGGACCGCCGAGCGAGGGCAGGCCCGGCCTGGCGCGCCCGAGGCCGGTGCCCAAGGACCTGGCGGGGGGATCGGCACGCTGCCGCCGGCCCCGGCGGGACCGACGGCCGGAACAGCGCCGCCCGAGGTAGAACGGCCGCTACCGTCGGCCGGCCGGCTGGCCAGGCTGCGGGGCAGGCTGGCCAGGTCGCAGACCGCCCTGGGCTCCGCGCTGCTCAGCCTGCTCTCGTCGGGCAAGTTCGATGAGGATACCTGGGATGAGATCGAGGAAATCCTGATCACCGCGGATATGGGCGCGACCCCGGCTCGGGAGCTTGTAGATCAGCTCCGCACCGAGGTCAAGGTGGCCGGCACCCGCGACCCGGCGCAGGTCAGGTCCCTGCTGCGAGCGGACCTGCTGGTCCAGGTCAGGCCCGACCTGGACCGGACGCTGCACACCGCGCCGCACGGTGACCGGCCAGGCGTGGTGCTCATGGTCGGCGTCAACGGCACGGGGAAGACCACTGCTTGCGGCAAGCTCGCGCGGGTACTGATCGGCGACGGCGGCACCGTCCTGCTCGGCGCGGCCGACACGTTCCGCGCGGCGGCCGCCGACCAGCTGGAAACGTGGGGGAGCCGGGTCGGAGCGACCGTGGTGCGGGCGGACCGGGAGGGTGCCGACCCGGCGAGCGTCGCCTTCGAGGCCGTGACCGCCGGAATCGCCGACGGCGTCGACACGGTCATCGTGGACACGGCCGGCCGGCTGCATACCAAGACCGGCCTGATGGACGAGCTTGGCAAGATCAAGCGGGTGATCGCCAAGCACGCCACCGTCGACGAGGTGCTGCTGGTGCTCGACGCGACGACCGGCCAGAACGGGCTGCGCCAGGCCAGGGTCTTCGCCGAGGTCGTGGACATCACCGGAATCGTGCTGACCAAGCTGGATGGCACTGCCAAGGGCGGCATCGTCATCGCCGTCCAGCGCGAGCTTGGGGTGCCTGTCAAGCTGGTCGGCCTCGGCGAGGGCCCTGACGATCTCGCGCCGTTCGAGCCAGAGATGTTTGTCGACGCGCTGCTCGGCGATTAACCGACGCCGCGGGGCGGGCGCCAGTGGACAACCGCAGTCGTCGCCAGGTAGACAGCACAGCGGATAGCCAGCACGAAGGAGCGCTGCACAAGTGTTCGAGACACTCTCCGACCGGCTGACGCAGGTCTTCTCATCCCTGCGCGGGCGCGGGCGGCTCTCACCGGCCGACATCGACGCCACCTGCCGCGAGATCAGGATCGCGCTGCTTGAGGCCGATGTCGCGCTGCCGGTCGTCCGCGCCTTCATCGCCAGGGTGCGGGAACGCTCGCTCGGCGCCGACGTGGCCCAGGCGCTCAACCCGGCACAGCAGGTCATCAAGATCGTCAACGAGGAACTCATCGAGATTCTCGGCGGCGAGGCGAGGCGGCTCCGTTTCGCCAAGGCACCGCCGACGGTGATCATGCTGGCTGGCCTGCAGGGCTCAGGTAAGACCACGCTGGCGGCCAAGCTGGCGCTGTGGCTGCGCGGCCAGGGCAACACCCCGCTGCTGGTCGCCGCCGACCTGCAGCGGCCGAACGCGGTCCAGCAGCTTGAGGTGCTCGGCCAGCAGGCCGGCGTGCCGGTCTTCGCGCCAGAACGCGGCAACGGAGCCGGTGACCCGGTGCGGGTGGCGCGCGACTGCATCGATGAGGCCAGGCACAAGCTGCACAACATCGTGATCATCGACACCGCCGGCCGGCTCGGCATCGATGCGGAGCTGATGGACCAGGCCGCCGCGATCAGGGACGCGGTGGATCCGGACGAGATCCTGTTCGTGGTCGACTCGATGATCGGCCAGGACGCGGTCACCACGGCACAGGCCTTCCTCGACGGCGTCGGCTTCGACGGCGTGGTGCTCACCAAGCTGGATGGTGACGCGCGCGGCGGCGCGGCGCTGTCGATCGCCCAGGTCACCGGCAGGCCGGTGATGTTCGCATCGGCAGGGGAGAAGCTCGAGGACTTCGACCTGTTCCACCCCGACCGGATGGCCTCCCGGATTCTCGATCTCGGGGACCTCCTCACGCTGATTGAGCAGGCAGAGCGCGCGTTCGACGCCGATCAGGCCGCCGCGATGGCTGGCAAGATCACTTCGGCCGAGGGTTTCACGCTCGAGGACTTCATCGAGCAACTGGCGATGGTGCGCAAGCTCGGGCCGATCGGCAACCTGCTCGGCATGCTGCCAGGCGCCGCGCAGAACCGCGAGTTGCTGAGCCAGATCAGCGACAAGGATCTCGACCGCGCGGCGGCCATCGTCAGCTCGATGACCGTTGAGGAACGCAGAAACCCGAAGATACTGAACGGGTCCCGCAGGCTGAGGATTGCTCACGGCGCCGGTGTCACCGTGGGCGAGGTCAATTCCCTGGTCGTGCGGTTCCTCGAGGGCCAGAAGATGATGCGGCAGATGATGGGCGGGATGCCGGGCATGCCTGGGATGCCCGGCATGCCCGGCATGCGAAGGCCCGGCCAGAAGGCCAAGGGCAAGAAGAAGGGCAAGGGTGGCGGCCGGCCGGCCGGGGCAGGGGCCAGGCCGGGCGCCGGTCCTGGCGGCGGTGGTCCTGGCGGCGGCCTCGGCGGTTTTGGCGGGCTGGGTGCTGGCGGTGCGGGTGCCGGCGGCGGTCCTGGCGGGCTCGGGACCGGCGGCAGTCTTGACGGGCTTGGTTCTGGCGGTCCCGTTGGTCCAGGTCGCGGCGGCGGTCCAGGCGCGGCGGGCGGCCCTGGTCTTCCGCCCGCCTTCCGCAAGGGGCTGGGCAGAGGCGGGCCAGGCGGCGGCCCGGCTGGCGGCGGCCCGGCTGGCGGCGGCGCAGCAGGCGGTGGCCCGGCTGGCGGTGGCCCGGCTGCCGGCGGGCACGGGCCGGGCGGCCAGCAACTGCCGCCCGGCTTGCGCGGGCCGGCCGGGCCCCCTGGACGGCGGGGCAGGAGCGGCAAGAAGGGCCGCTAGGCCAGGCCGGCCGGGCAAGAACGCCCGGCCGCACGTTGCAGGGTCGCGCGTCTGGCAGAATATGACCGCAACCATCGGCTCCGCGAGACCCTCTCAAGCTCGCCGCTGCCGTACCGAGCTGGCTGGCAGGTCCGGTTCCCCACTCCGCACGCCCGCCATCCGCACCGAGTTCCGCTGGGAGAAGAGCACAGCCGTGGCTGTCAAGATCAAGCTAAAGCGCATGGGCAAGATCCGCGAGCCCTACTACCGGATCGTCGTCGCCGACGCCCGCACCAAGCGGGACGGCCGCGCCATCGAAGAGATCGGTAAGTACCACCCGAAGGCCGACCCCTCTTTCATCGAGGTCAACTCGGATCGAGCACAGCACTGGCTGTCCGTCGGCGCGCAGCCGACCGACCCGGTACGCAAGCTCCTTGAGGTCACCGGCGACTGGCAGCGGTTCAAAGGCCTGCCGGGCGCCGAGGGAACGCTGAGGGTGGCCGCGCCGCGCGGCGACAAGAAGGAGGCGTTCGCCGCTGCGCTGGCCGAAAGCCTTGCCGAGAGCGGGGCGACGACCAAGGGCAAGTCAAGGGCAGGGGCCAAGGCTGGCGACGCGAAGGCGAGCCAGGCCAAGGCGGCCGACGCGAAGGCCGGCGAGGCCAAGTCGCGTGACGCCAAGGCAAGCCAGGCCAAGGCAACGCAGGCCAAGGCGGCCGACGCCAAGTCGGCGGATGCCAAGTCCGGCGACGCCAGGGCAACGCACGCCAAGGCGGCCGACGGCAAGTCGGCGGATGCCAAGGCCGGCGACGCGAAGGCCGGCGATGCCAAGGCAGCGCGGGCCAAGGCGGCTGGCGCCAAGTCGGCGGATGCCAAGTCCGGCGACGCCAGGGCAACGCAGGCCAGGGCGGCCGACGGCAAGTCGGCGGATGCCAAGGCCGGTGATGCCAGGGCAACGCAGGCCAAGTCGGCGGATGCCAAGTCCGGTGATGCCAGGGCAACGCAGGCCAGGGCGGCCGACGGCAAGTCGGCGGATGCCAAGGCCGGTGATGCCAAGTCCGGCCAGGCCAAGTCCGGCGATGCCAAGGCCGGTGATGCCAAGTCCGGCCAGGCCAAGTCTGGCGATGCCAAGGTCGATGATGCCAAGTCGGCCGATGCAAAGTCTGGCGCCGCCAATGCGGGCGATGCCAAGGCGGAGAAGTCGGCCAGTTCCGGTGCGTCGGCCAAGGCCCAGAGTGAGGGTCCTGGCGAGGCGGCCGCCGGGTCGCAGGGCGCGGCAGCTTCGGACGGGCAGGCCGCGGCCGAGTCGTCCAGCGGAGACTGAGGTGCTGGAAGAGGCACTTGAGCACCTGGTCAAGGGCATCGTCGACTATCCGGACGATGTCCGGATAGCCAGCAGGAACCTGCGCAGGGGCCGGGTGCTTCAAGTGCGCGTCCATCCCGATGACCTGGGCAAGGTCATCGGGCGGGGCGGCCGTACCGCCAGGGCGCTACGAACCGTGATGGGCTCGCTGGCCGGCGACTCTTACGTACGCGTCGACCTGCTTGACACCGACGAGATCCGCTAGCCCGCATGCAGCTCGCCGTTGGCCGGGTCGGGCGTCCGCATGGCCTCAGCGGTGAGGTAACCGTTGAGGTGCGGACCGATGATCCGGCCAAGCGCTTCGCGGCAGGCTCGGTGCTGAGAACCGAGCCAGCGGCCCGCGGTCCGCTGACCGTCTCCTCTTCGCGATGGCACTCAGGCAGGTTGCTCGTCAGGTTTGGCGACTGCCGGGACCGCCAGGACGCCGAGGAGCTTCGCGGCACGATGCTGGTCGTGGACTCAGACGAGATCCAGGTACCGGCCGATCCTGATGAGTTCTACGATCACCAGCTGATCGGGCTTGACGTGGTCACCGTGGCCGGCGAGCCGGTGGGCTCGGTCGCCGATGTCCGCCATCATGGACAGGACCTGCTGGTCATCGCCGGCGCCAGATCCGGCACCGACATACTGGTACCGTTCGTCGCGCAGCTCGTGCCGGAAGTCGATGTCGCGGCCGGGCGGCTGGTGATCGACCCGCCACCTGGCCTGCTCGACCCGGAGCTCGCCGTCTGACCCGGCCGGTTCCTGGTTGAGCCGTCGCCAGCGCGCGACCGGGCAGCCGTCCGCCGGTCATTGGCCGCCGACAGAGGGGCAGGCAACGGCCTCGTGCGCATCGATATCATCACGATCTTCCCTGAATACTTCGGCCCGCTGCGGGTCTCGCTGATCGGCAAGGCGGCCCAGCGCGGTGACATCATTTTCGGTATTCACGATCTGCGGTCATGGACAAACGATGTGCACAAGTCCGTCGATGACACACCGTTTGGCGGCGGCCCTGGGATGGTGATGAAGCCCGAGCCATGGGCGAAGGCGCTGGACGAGATCCTGGGCGGCGTTCAGAGCGCGGAGGCGCAGGCGGGGCCTGAGCCGCGGTCCGGGCCTGAGCCGCAGGCGGGGCCTGAGCCGCAGGCGGGGCCTGAGCCGCAGGCGGGGCCTGAGCCGCAGGCGGGGCCTGAGCGGCGGGCACCAGGGCCGCTGCTTGTGCTGCCTACCCCGGCGGGGGAGGTATTCACCCAGGCGACGGCGGCTGAACTGGCCGGCGCGCGGCACCTGATCTTCGCCTGCGGCCGGTACGAGGGCATTGACGCCCGCGTCGCCGAGTACGCGCGTGCCAGGATGCCGGTCTACGAGGTCACCATCGGCGATTACGTGCTGGCGGGGGGCGAGCCGGCGGTTCTGGTGATGGTCGAGGCGATCTGCCGCCTGCTGCCTGACGTGCTCGGCAACGCCGAATCAGCCAGCGACGACTCGTTCGGCGCCGGGACCGGGCCGATGAGCGGCCTGGTGGAGGGCCCCGCGTACACCCGCCCGAGGCACTGGCGGGGCATGGAGGTCCCGCCGGTGCTGGTCTCCGGTGACCACAGCGCCGTCGCCCGCTGGCGCAAAGACCAGGCACTGCTGCGCACCGCAAGAAACCGGCCGGATCTGATCGCCAGGCTCAATCCGTCTGAACTGGGCATACGCGATCGCCAGGTACTATCCGAGGCTGGCTTCGCGAACAGCGCGGAAGATATGGCACACTGAAAGTCGTCGCCTCGCTGTCGGCCGCAGCCGCGCGGGGCACGGCCGTGCGCTGGAGCGGCGGCCATACCACCTGAGCGCGTTCGCAGGCGTGCGCGTGATGAGACCGAGGATTACGAAGCGATGCACACCGCGATTGCCGAGCTAGAGCAGGCACAGGTCAGATCCGACATCCCGGCCTTCCGGCCCGGCGACACCCTGAAGGTGCATGTCCGGGTGAAGGAAGGTAATCGCTCGCGGATCCAGATCTTCCAGGGCATCGCCATCCGCCGCCAGGGCAGCGGCGCCCGCGAGACGTTCACCGTGCGCAAGGTCAGCTACGGAGTCGGCGTCGAGCGCACCTTCCCCGTGCACACCCCGGCCATCGACGTGATCGAGGTCGTGACCAGGGGGCGGGTGCGGCGAGCGAAGCTGTACTACCTCCGCTCGCTGCGGGGCAAGGCCGCCAGGATCAAGGAGCGCAGGGACCCAGCGCGCTAACTACCGGCCGCCGTACCTGGCACGGCCGGTGCAAACCCGTTCTCAGCTGCCGGTGCTGACCTTGCCCGGCTGCCGCTACGGCCGCTTGGTCGGCCGAGTGGCCGCTAGGCTGGATGGTGATGATGAGCGACGAGCAGCGCACCGAAGATGACGTGCTGGCGGGGCACGGCCATGCCACCGGGGCGGATGAGCCAGGCGATCCAGATCAGTCGGTCGCGGCGCAGCCAGCCGAGCCGAGCACCGACCCCGCGGCAATGAAACGCGGCGGCTCGGCACGGCGCGGCAGGCTGTCGTTCCTGGCCGAGATGGTCGTCCTGTTCGTCGTCGCGCTGACGATCGCCCTGCTGATCAAGACATTCGTGGTCCAGCCGTTCTACATTCCGTCGGGCTCGATGGAGAACACGCTGCTCATCAGGGACAAGGTCCTTGTTAACAAACTGGTCTATGACTTCCGCCCGGTAGGACGTGGCGACATCGTGGTCTTCAGCGGGCAGGGGTCCTGGAATCCGCCAGCGAGCCCACATCCGCACACTGGGAACCCATTGGCGCGCGCATACGATGCCACGCTCGGCGCCCTTTTCCATTCGATAGCCGGGCTGTTCGGCACGGTCCCAGGGCAGACCGACTACATCAAGCGCGTGATCGGGATTCCCGGTGATCGCGTGAAGTGCTGCAACGCCCGTGGCCAGATCACCGTCAACGGCGTGCCGCTGAACGAGCGCTCCTACCTGATCTCTGGCGCGCAGCCATCGCATGGCAGGTTCAACGTGGTGGTACCGCAGGGCCGGATCTGGGTGATGGGCGACAACCGCCCGCAGTCCGCCGACTCCAGGCTGCACGACTGCGCGTACTCCGACCCAGGGGTTACCTGCGTGCCCTATGACCGTGACGGCACGGTTCCCGAGTCCAAGGTGATCGGGCGGGCGTTCCTGATCGTGTGGCCGCCCAGCCGGGTTCGCATACTCCCGGTTCCCTCGACCTTCACACAGCCTGGCCTGGCACGGGCCGCTGGCCAGCCTGGTTCGGATCCGGTCGGCGGCGGGACGATCGGAGTGCGGCAGTCCGGCCCGTACCTGCCGCTGGCGGCCGGGTTCGCCGCTGCGACACCGCTGACGCTTATCCGGCGGCGGCTGCGGCGGCGCATCCGGCCGCGGCGGCACACAGCCCGCTCGATCTGGTTGCGGTGACAACGTGCGGACAGCACCGGAGCGCATGCCCAGGGCGGGCGCGGCTCCCGCGAGCCCGGGCGCAGGCAGGTCGGCCAAGCCGGATGCCGGCCATGCGCTGGCGGAGCAGCAAGCCGAGCCGGGTCACGGGGCGCCGCCCATAGGCGTCTGCACGGCGGTCGTGCGCCGCCCGGTCGGCTACACACCAAGGCGCGACGCCGGACTGACCCGATATGAGCGGGTGCTTGTCCGGGCTGGCCTTGGGCCGGTTGTCGGCATCGACGAGGCAGGTCGCGGAGCTTGCGCCGGACCGCTGGTGGTGGCGGCCGTTGCCCTTGACCGATGGAGCGGCGATGCCAGTACCGCGCTTGCTGACTCTAAGGCGCTGACAGCCCGCGCCAGGGAGGCTGCCTACGAGCGGATCGTCAAATCCGCGCGGGCCTGGCATGTGGTCGTGATCAGTTCCTCCGATATCGACCGGCATGGGCTGCACGTCTGCAACGTGGCCGGGATGCGCCGAGCTCTTGCCGGGCTTGCCACCAGCCCCGGCTACGTGCTGACTGACGGCTTCGAGGTGCCAGGTCTGGCCGCGCCCGCGCTGGCGATGTGGAAGGGCGATCAGGTCGCCGCGTGCGTGGCCGCTGCCTCTATCGTCGCCAAGGTGACCAGGGATCGCATCATGAGAACACTGCACGGCACGTACCCGGAGTACGGCTTCGCGCGGCACAAGGGATACTCCACGCCAAGCCACATGGCCGCTCTGGCGGCGCGCGGTCCGTGCCAGGAACACCGGCGGTCCTTCGTGAACGTGTCCAGCCTGGAGCGTGACGCGCTATGTGCCGGCGACCAGGTGCCCGCGGCGGGATGGCGGCCGGAGGTGAGCGACATCTCACCGGAGTACGGCGAGCTGAGCGTGCATCGGTTCGAGGCGGCCGTCCTTGGCGCTACGGCGCTAGATGTTCGGCCCGATGGTCCTATCGTTGAATCGATCGCGCGTTCGTCCACGGTCGCGCCCGGGCGGGAAACTGGCTCTGCTGGCCACCTGCCCGGCGGCTCATCGGAGGGGAAGTCATGAGCGCGGAGGACCTCGAGAAGTACGAGACCGAGATGGAGCTCCAGCTCTATCGCGAGTATCGCGACGTCGTCGGGCTGTTCACCCACGTGGTGGAGACCGAGCGCAGGTTCTATCTCACCAATGACGTCAACCTCAACGTCAGGACGGCCGACAACGGCGAGGTGTTCTTCGAAGTCACTATGCATGACGCGTGGGTCTGGGACATGTACAGGCCCGCCAGGTTCGTCAAGAACGTCAAGGTCGTGACGTTCAAGGACGTCAACATCGAGGAACTCGCCAAAAGCGACTTGCAGCTTCCCGAGGAGTCCTGACGCGGCGATCCTGACGCGGCGATCCTGAGGCGGCGCGGGCCAGGCAGTGAAGTCCTTGGGGCGGCGGTCGGCCGGGCAGCGGAGTCCTGGCGCGGCGGCGGTCGGCCGGGCAGCGGAGTCCTGGGGCGGGCCAGCTCGCGGTTCCGGCGCCCAGGCTCAGCCAGCGGGCGGCTCGCCCGGCGCTGGCCGGGCCGGGCATTAAACTCCAGCGGTCTGACATCGCCGAGTAGCTTTCCACAGCGCTCCAGACGTGGGCGGCGTTATCCACAGGCGCCGATTCTTCGTCGCGGCATGCTCGCCCCATCCGGCACCGTCGATGCCGGAGGTGGTGCCAGTGCATCCCAAGGACGTCCTCGGCAGGAAGGGCGAGCAACTCGCTGTCGAGTACCTGGAGCAAGCGGGCCTGCGAATCCTGGACAGGAACTACCGGTGCGCGGAAGGCGAGATCGACATCGTCGCCGCGGAGCGGCAGGTTCTCGTGGCCTGCGAGGTCAAGACACGCTCAGGCATCAGGTTCGGGACGCCGATCGAGGCGATCACCAGGCAGAAGCGGAGCCGTCTGAGACGGCTCGCCGTGCACTGGGTGATCGCGCACGGGGTCATCTTCGACGAGTTGCGGGTCGACGTCGTGGGAGTGCTGCGGTCGCCGGCCGGTGATTTCGAGATTGAGCACATTCGCGGGGTGGGGTGATGGCTCTCGCCCGCGCGCATGCCATCGCGCTCGTCGGGGTGCAGGGCCACCCGGTGGAGATCGAGGCGGATATCGAGAACGGCCTCGTCGCGCTGCTGCTGGTCGGCCTGCCGGACACGGCGCTCCGTGAGGCGCGGGACAGGATCAGGTCGGCGATCGTGAATAGCGGCGAGTCCTGGCCGCACCGCAGGATCACCGTCGGCCTGTCCCCGGCCAGCCTGCCCAAGCGCGGCAGCGGCTTCGATCTGGGCATGGCCCTGGCGATCCTGGCTGCCGCGGGCGTCGTTCCCGCCGCGAGACTGCGGGACCTGGTGTTGCTCGGTGAACTCGGCTTGGACGGCAGGATCCGCCCGGTCCACGGCGTGCTTCCAGCCGCCGCAGCCGCGGCGGCGGCCGGGTTCCCCGCCGTGGCTGTGGCGGCAGAGAACGCAGCCGAGGCGGCGCTCATCCCGGAGCTGACGGTGATCTCGGCGCCGAGCCTGCGGGCCATCACCGCGTGGCTGCGCGATGTCAGGCTCGCCAGCCCGCAGGAGATGGTGACCATCTGTGAGCCCGGCCGCGATGTCGGCGCCGTCTTCGAGGGCCATGTGAGGGCCGCCGCGGCCGATCGGGAGCCTGGCGGCAAGGACCTCGCCGACCTCGTGGGCCAGCCGGTGGCCAGGCGCGCTGCCGAGATCTGCGCCGCGGGCGGCCATCATCTGATGCTGCTCGGGCCGCCGGGAGTGGGCAAGACGATGTTGGCCGAGAGAATCCCGACTCTGCTGCCGCGCCTGGAACCTGCGCAGGCGCTTGAGGTAACCGCCATTCACTCGGTGGCGGGAGTCCTTCCGCCTGGCCGGCCGCTGATCACCGAGCCACCGTTCTGCGCTCCGCACCACACCGCAACCAGAGCGGCGATCGTGGGCGGTGGTAGCGGCATCATCAGGCCGGGTGCCGCGTCGCTTGCGCATCATGGCTGCCTCTTCCTCGATGAGGCGCCGGAGTTTGCGCGCGACGTGCTTGACGGGTTACGTCAGCCGCTGGAATCGGGCCAGATACTCCTGGCTAGGGCCGCAGCGACGGCGTGCTTTCCTGCCAAGTTCACGCTGATCCTGGCGGCGAACCCGTGCCCGTGCGCCGGCGCGGGACCGGCGGGCGCCGCCGCGTGCAGTTGCTCATCGCTGGCCAGGCGGCGTTACCTCGCCAGGCTTTCTGGACCGCTGCTCGACCGGGTCGACGCCAAGATCGAGTTCTTTCCGGTCCGGCGGGCCGAGCTGCTCAGTGACCGGACGTTCACCGAGCCGAGCGCGGTCGTGGCCGCGCGTGTCATCCAGGCCAGGCAGCGCACGGCGGCCAGGCTGGCGGGCACACCGTGGCGGCTGAATGCCCAGATTCCCGGCAGCGAGCTTCGCCGCAGGTACGCGCCGGATGGCAGGGCGCTTGAGCCGCTTGAGCGTGCCATGGATCTGGGCACGATCAGCGCGCGCGGCGCCGACCGGGTGATCAGGCTCTCCTGGACCCTGGCCGACCTCGCGGGGCATCGGCGCCCCGGAGCAGCCGAGGTCAGCTATGCGCTCGGGCTATGGCTGGGGACGGGCCAGTGACCGGCCATCACACCAGCGCGCCGGCGGCCAATGACGACCGCTACGCTCGCGCCGCACTCAGCTTCCTGGCCGAGCCAGGCGATCCGGCGCTCGGCGCGCTGCTCAGGCGCTGCCGCCCGGTGCAGATCGTGGCGGCGATCGCAGCGCCGCGCGATAACCCGGCGGCGCTCGTCGCGGCCTGTCCCGACATCGGTGGCCTGAGGCGCTCCTTTGAGCGCTGGCGGGAGCGCTATGACCAGGTGCCGCCTCCCGCCAGGCTCACCGCCTGGCAGGCAGCGGGATTCCGCATCGTGTGCCCGGGCGATCCCGAGTGGCCCACCCAACTCGATGATCTCGGCGACGGCAGGCCGGTGGTGCTGTGGCTGCGCGGCACGGCCGATCTGCGCTACTCGTGCTTGCGATCGGTGTCGGTGGTCGGCTCCCGTGCGGCGACCGCCTATGGCACGCACGTCTGCGCCGAGATGGCGGCCGCGCTCGCCGAGCTTGGCTGGAACGTCATCTCCGGCGGCGCCTACGGTATCGACGCGGCCGCACACCGCGGGGCTCTGGCGGCCGACGGGTGCACCGTCTGCGTGCTGGCAAGCGGGCTGAGCTACGGCTACCCGAAGGGCCACCACGAGCTGTTCCGCGTGATCGCGGGGAGCGGGCTGCTGGTCAGCGAGTGCCCACCGGACCAGGCGCCGACCAGACCTGGCTTCCTCATCCGCAATCGGGTGATCGCCGCCCTGAGCCGTGGCACCGTGGTGGTGGAGGCCGCCCTGCGCAGCGGCGCGCTGAGCACCGCCCGGCACGCGCGGGAGCTGAACCGGCCGGTCATGGCGGTGTCCGGCCCGGTCACATCGGATCGGTCCGCAGGCTGTCACCAGCTGATCAAGGACAACGACGCCGTCCTCGTCACCGGCGCGCGGGACGTGATCGAGATGATCGCTCCGCTCGGTCAGGCAGACGACGGCCAGGCCCGGTCCCCGGCCATCCCCGCCGAGGTTCTTGATCCGGTGACCGCGGCGGTGCTGGCGGCCGTGCCGGAGCGGGCTGGCCGTGGCCCGGCCACCATCGCGTCGCTCGCCCGCGTGGACCTCGACACGGCCATGCGGTGCCTAGGCTTGCTGGCCGCGGTTGGTCACGTGACACGGTCAGAGCGTGGATGGCGGCGGCGCAAGGACGCTTAGCAGCTGAGTCATACCTGGCCAGATCGGCGGCGCGCGGGCTGGTTCTGGCGCGGTCTAGCCGGGCGCCGGGCAGGTATGGGCGCACACTGGTGGGATGAGCGCGCGAAGCGGCGGTATTGTCCAGGCACTGGGCGATGAGCCGCTGCCCGAGCCGCTGGAGGCGGCGCTGACGGCGTTCGTCCGGCACCTGGCCGACGAGCGCGGGTTGTCGTCGCACACGGTGCGGGCCTATGCGGCCGACGTGCGGTCGCTGCTGGAGCACGTCGGCAGATGCGGCTTCAGCGATCTGGCCGATGTGGAGATCGGGGTGATCAGGGCCTGGCTCGCCACGCAGCACATGGCCGGGGCGGCTAGGTCGACGCTCGCCAGGCGCTCGGCGGCGGCCAGGGCGTTCTCCGGCTTCGCGCAGGCGCGCGGCATGCTGGCATCCGATCCTGGCCGGCAGCTCCGATCGCCCAAGGCCGGACGGCACCTGCCGCAGGTGCTGGCCGCCGGCCAGATCAAGGACGTGCTCGCCGCGGGAGCGTCGGCGGCCAGCGTCCAAGGGGACGATCCAGTCTCGCTGGCGCTGGCCATCCGTGACCTCGCCATCATGGAACTGCTGTACGCCACGGGAATCCGGGTGAGCGAGCTGTGCGGCCTCGACGCGGACGACGTTGACGCCGGGCGCAGGACCGTCCGGGTGCTTGGCAAGGGCAACAAGGAACGGGTGGTGCCGGTCGGCATTCCGGCGATGCGCGCGGTGCACAGGTGGCAGCAGGCCGGCCGTGGGCTGCTCGCCCGCCCGGACTCGGGCCCCGCGCTGATCCTGGGAGCCCGCGGCGGCAGGATCGATCAGCGGACGGTGCGCCGCGTGGTCCACGCCAGCATCGCGGCGGTCGGCTCGGTGCCTGACACCGGCCCGCACGGCCTGCGGCATACGGCCGCGACGCACCTGCTTGAAGGCGGCGCGGATCTGCGCAGCGTCCAGGAGCTGCTCGGACATG
>WNFX01004270.1_pt1 | contig 28827 bp, 35 predicted proteins | sample 5400111 | NCBI WGS metagenome assembly WNFX01 (sample SAMN13153363, study PRJNA577476) | soil metagenome | isolation source: 40 cm soil or saprolite under grassland replicate 1 | place: USA:California | collected 2016-06-15 | reverse complement strand
GCTTTCTCATGAGTTTGTGCTGCATGATACGCAGGCCAGTCCTGCCGATAGGTAGGACGTTTTGTCTTGCTGGCTGCGCTCCAAGCCTCGGTTGCAGGGGTGAGAGTATATTCAACCGCGTAGATATGCTTACATTTCAGACCGCGCAGGGCAAAATCGGGACAAGTGCAAGAGGGTCGAGCCAGATCTACGGTATATTTCCCTTTGCCACTCTGTGACGGAACCTCCCAAAGTTGGCCTTTCCGTTCGATCAATCGGTGGGTCGCGATGTCCTTGCCTTTCTCTTCGCGTTGCATTCTTCATCCTCCTCTGGCACGTGTTGGGCACGCTTTCCCAAAGTCCTCGCCGATGTGCGTCCTGTGATTCACGCAGCGTCATTGCTGAGAGTGAAGGGTAAGATGTCCACGGGAAGCGAGAAAAGTTGTTCTCTAGAAAAGAACAACTCAAGGACCGCTCTCAATTCCAACCCTTTTGAGTGTCAGAAGGAAGGCAGAGTCTTCTCTCTCCTCCCAGTCGATCTTTTTCGATATTCTGGGCAGGTTCTCGATATTCTGGGCAAACGCTCTTTTTTGGGCAAAGCCCCTGGCGACTATTTCCGTGAAGAGATCGACAAAGCCATCCACATCCAAGACAAACTACTCCTGATCCTCTCCCAGCAGTCTGTCGCCAGTAAGTTACCTAAGACCGAGATACATGTAAACTAGGACATAGGGAAAAAGAGTATAGCGGGTAGAATAAGCTGAGGTGGTTTTTCTATTTATCTTTTTCCATGTATCTCAGCATTAGATCATTTGCATCTCAAAAGTTTAGCCCTTAAGGCATTGCGCCTTAAGGGCTAAACTTGATGATTGCGCCATACCGTGCTAACTTCTCTGGATGTCAATACATGGTAGGTGGAGCCATTCAGAAAAGCTTGTAGTGATAAGGCAGAAAAACAATATTCTCCTTTTAGAAGCTTACCATACTTTCAGCAGTAAAAAGATTACAATTTTTTTATCTAAGTAACGCATACAATATTCTTTTCAAAATGCTTGTGCTATTATCGAACTAAAGGTCGTCGCGCCACATTGGCTAGCTTCCTTTACCGTTGATACTGTGGTAGGTGGAGCCGGTAAAGAAAGTGTATAGTGATAGAGCAGATAGGTTACTCTGGGCATCTCTTTACTAACCCAGCTAAGACAATTCATCTGTTCAGCTTCGACCTTCTAACCATTGTTTTTAACATTAAGGAGAAGCTATGAACATCTTTACCCTCTTTCAGCATCTGAGTCCTGAAGCCCAAATCCTCTTGCTTCTATGTCTTCTAGTTGTGATAATAGGAATGGTTATTATAACTAGTATGATTGCATTTTCCCAACGTGCAACACGCAACATATGCAAGCTCATTTTAACCATTTCTCACTTACTCCACTCGAGGTAGGCATGAAAGGTTACTATATCTACCTCAATAGTATCCCTCATGAGGGAGCATCAGTAACAAGAACCGAGGGTATGAGTTAAATAATCCTTATACTTCTCGGTTGCACTAAAAATTGTAACTCATCTCTTAGAACCATTTCATATCATAACTTCTAGTTTGCTTTCGCTAAAGAGGTACAAATAATGTATATCCTTCTCGTCGATGATGATCGAAATATGAACTCGATGTTGAAATATTGGCTTTCCAAAGAGAGTTTTGAAGTTGAAAGCTGCGACTGTGCTCGTAATGCTATAGCACTGATTCAGGATCAAGAACCAGACCTTATCATTCTTGATGTTGTCATGCCATACATGAGCGGTTTCGAGCTCATTGGAAAGTTACGTCGTGATGGATACGAAATGCCAGTCGTCTTTTTGACGGGGCGTAGTACGCAAGAGGATATATTGCGGGGCTTCGAGTTAGGTGCGGAGGATTATATTCTCAAACCTTTTGGGCCCCGTGAACTTCTAGCTCGTATTAAAGTCATCACACGGCGTATCGAGAAGCAAGAAAAATCAGTAAGAACCCAAAGAATCCGTGCAGGTTCTTTTGAACTTTTGGCAGGGGAATTAAAGCTGTTAACTCCTAAGCGGTCTACTATTTTTCTAACTCCCACAGAGATGCAAATATTGCGGGAACTGATGATAGATCCTGATAACATTATTCACCGTGACCAGCTGCTATCAGCGATATGGAATAACGATGAGGATAATAATAATAGCAATGTTGTAAATGTTTATATCCATCGTTTACGAACGAAGCTAGAGGACGACACAAATAATCCCAAGCATATCATATCGGTAAGAGGCTCAGGCTATAAGTTCGTGGCTCAGTAGAGGCTAGAGGAGGGAACACAAGAAATGCAGACCCATAATAGTCTCATTAGCTTGCTATATGCTTCCAAGTTGATCATGCGGCAAGCTCCAAGGATTGAGTAGGACGCTTGTCAGGAGCAAAAGGGCTGCCGATATGACGAAGTAGGTCATCAGGGGTGTGAGCGAGCGTCTCAAAGTGCGTTCTGGCATCAGTCAGCAGCGATTCAAAGTCGCTGCGATGATGATTATGCGTCACGATGCGGCGTGAGACCCGCCAGAGCCACTCGATGCGATTGGCATCCGGGTCATAGGCCGGTGTGTAGACCAGAGACAACTGATCGGAGAGGTCGGTCAGCATACTTCGCACGAGCAGGGACCCCTCAGCCGTGTGGGTCTTCAGATTGTCTGTAATGATGATCGCCACACGCTCGCGCGCCTTGGACCGGACCACCGCGGCACGCACCTGCTCACAGAAGATGTCAGCGGTGCGCCCAGGAGCGATCCTGCCATCAAACCAGCCGTCTCGCCAGTCCACCAGCCCAAAGCCATAGACCTTGCGGTTATCACCCGGCGCTTCCACCAGACGTTGTCCGCGACGCCCTTTCAGGCACCAGACCCGTGTGAGCGTGGGGTGAAAGGCAAACTGCACCTCATCTTGCAGATAGAGATCGGCTCGCGGGAGCAGTGCCAGGAGATGCAGCAGGTCGGTAGGCAGTTGACTCCACAGATCAACTTCGACCAGGTCTCGCACGGGTAGAGGTTCAGGTGCTGTGGCCCCTGCTAAGACGACCTCTACCCGCACTCTTTTCCCACATAGTTCGCTTGCTCTCCCGCTTTGCGTCGTAAGGTCCACGTCGGTCGTTTACAGACATAGCCATTGGCATGCAAGTACACGCGTACCGTCTCCTCCGTGACTTGAATCCCGGTGTGCTGGCCTAAGTACAAGGCGAGCAGCTCGGTGCTCCAATTCGCGCTGCTCATGCCGACCTCATGAGGATCCAGTTCAATCACGCGCAACAACTCGGTTTCCCACGTTGCCGTGATCTTTCGCTCCCGCCCTGGCGGCGTCCGCCTCGGCACCCCATCCAGTCCTCCTGCTAAGAAACGGTTGAGCACAACGCAGTTCGGCAAGGGTTGTTGGATCTAATGGGGATAAAGTGATTGGGGCTGTCATGCATTCCTTCCTGTTCTTCCATCTTCCACACACTTTTCCCCATTGTATCATTACCACGCAATCCTTGCCTGGAAGCATATAGACGGATCTAATGCTGAGATACATGGAAAAAGATAAATAGAAAAACCACCTCAGCTTATTCTACCCGCTATACTCTTTTTCCCTATGTCCTAGTTTACATGTATCTCGGTTCTGGGTCTAAGTGGGTCAGATACGAGGTGAACCGCGCCCTCGACCGCGAAGTCAACCAGGAGCGCACGATCCTCTTTCCCATCCGTATCGATGATTCAGTCCTACACAGCAAAGGCGATTGGGCCGCCTCCCTCCGCTCCAGTCGGCACATTGGCAACTTCACCCGCTGGCAAGAGCACCAGGGCTACCAGGAAGCATTCACCCAACTCCTGAAGCACCTCAAGGACGAAACGAAATAAAAGCACCCTATCCCGCTCACACCTGGACATTCACTCAGGAGCATGGTAAACTTGTGATTAATATCTGCAAGAATAAGTCACAAGAGAGGGAAATATGAGCAGAGAAATAGGCGATAGCCAGACGGTCAAGGTCTACGGGGATAAATTCGCAAATCGTACCGTACCAGCCTACCTGCGACAAGTGAGCACACGACCCGTCACCTTCACCTGTCAGGCATGCAAGCAAACGGTCACACAGCAACGGTACCCTGGTCCCACTCCAAAGTACTGTTCTGAGGTCTGTGCACAGAACGCTGTAGAAGCACGAAATGAGGAACGTGTACGCAAACAACGCGAAAAGCGGCAGATGCTGGCCGCGCAACGGAAAGGTCAGAAGCCAGCACCATAACCTTGTGACTAGTACACGCAAGCAGAATTCACATACTCTACGCGCTCCAGAAAACAAGCCTCTGAACAGATCAGAGGCTTTCTTTTATACCCAATCCCAAACGGGCTCCACAGGCCATTTAGGCTGAAAGATCCCTTCACCATCAATGAGGAGACCTTTGGTTTCAATCCCTGACGGGCTCCACAAGCCATTTAGACCGTGAGGACAAGAAGCTGGGCCGCTTTGACGATCCCGTTTCAATCCCTGACGGACTCCACAAGCCATTTAGACAGTGGCTTTTGATTTTGACGGCTTTGCAGTACTAGAGTTTCAATCCCTGACGGGCTCCACAGGCCATTTAGACTCGCCTGCTGCACGGGAAATATGGCGGGTTGGTTGGTTTCAATCCCTGACGGGCTCCACAAGCCATTTAGACTTCCACCCGGAGCAAACACACTGTGGGCATCGTGCGCGTTTCAATCCCTGACGGGCTCCACAGGCCATTTAGACGGAGCGCCCGCCAAGTGTAACCAAAACATTCCTCGGAGTTTCAATCCCTGACGGGCTCCACAGGCCATTTAGACGTGAGCTATCTAGTTGAAGTAGAGCAAACACCAAAGTTTCAATCCCTGACGGGCTCCACAGGCCATTTAGACTGAGTAGCTGGATACTTGGCCCTGGTCAGCAAATTGGTTTCAATCCCTGACGGGCTCCACAGGCCATTTAGACGGGTTATCGCAACCTTAGGAATTCAATCATCGTTCCGTTTCAATCCCTGACGGGCTCCACAGGCCATTTAGACCATAAACGGCATAAGCCGAGCTCATCTGGCTCAGAGGTTTCAATCCCTGACGGGCTCCACAGGCCATTTAGACAAATCATATCATCGGTATTACCAAGCCATTCATTAATGTTTCAATCCCTGACGGGCTCCACAGGCCATTTAGACAAAAAAGAGATTAAAATCTCTCAATGCCAATTGCGGGTTTCAATCCCTGACGGGCTCCACAGGCCATTTAGACTATGACCAATGCGTAGAGGTCGTACCTAACGGGCCAAAGTTTCAATCCCTGACGGGCTCCACAGGCCATTTAGACCCCATGCTTTGGAAATGGAGCTCGGACAACAAATTGTTTCAATCCCTGACGGGCTCCACAGGCCATTTAGACTGCGGCACTCCTAGTCTAGCATAAGAAGCCACTTTAGGCAAGGGTTTGCGCGGGTCTCTTTTTTTGGACACTTTTTGACGAGAAAATAACACGCTCAAAAAGGCAAAATCCACGTCAAGCCCCTTTAGGAGCGATGCGCAGGTCTATGCTCAGAGAGGTGATCACTGCAACCCGCGCTAACTGTCCAGCTCCAAACGACGTTTCTTCGGATAAAGGAGATCAATCTGATCCTCGTACAAATGATACTCTTTTTGTGACAAGCATCTCGCACATTGCCATTTCCCTGCCAGATCGCGCTGCAATTCACAGGAACACTTCACGCATGGCTCGCCGTGGTGCAGGTGATAGCGTTCGATCAAGTCGTCGGGCAAGGCTACGTCATGAGGAACCGCTAACGCGGATTCTCTTAGCTGCCGCTCCTCCACGTATACCTGCACATCCCCTGGCACCGTCTCTGCCTGAGCGTCTTGAAAACCAGTTACCCCCCCTGCTGGTCCTCTCTGCTCTTCCAGGAGCGCATTCTTGACTGGTCGAGGTACCAAGCTCTCTGGTTTCACCGCGATCTCTTTCATCGTGCCGTCTTTCTTCTGCACACGAATGGTGATTTTCGCCTTCCCGATCTTCGTGATCTCACCATCGACGGGCCAGATCGTGCCATAGCCGCCGCGCAATTCCTGGTTCCACACGACCAAGTCGCCCACCTGGAATGAGGGGTGCGCTTGGTCTATCTACACAGATGATTCGACAACATCGCGGGCCAGACTCTCACTAGCTGGTGATTGCGATGTCGAGGCCCTCAGTTGATCATAGCGTCTCCATCCTGCAGGCGTTGTCAATTCTTGCACCCAGGAAGGGGGTAACTCTCCGTCGTGCGCTGCCGTCTCCATCTCCGCACGTGCCTGATTATTGATCTCACGAGCTGTCCCTGCCAGAATCGAAGATTTTGAGCGATCCCACACTTTCATCGCCTGCTGGAGCGCATCGCCGCTATCATGGCTCCCGATCGCGGCAACATCTCCCCCAGGCCGCAAGATGCCGGATGGTTCAAGGTGCTGTGATCTCTCCTCCCCCACTCCCGTTGCCGCTGTCGCGGCCCTCGCTCCCGCCCCGCTAACGCGCATTCCGGACCGGGCTTTGTCCGGAATACCAGATGCTCCAGTTCACATGGAAGATATTACACATATCTCTCAAAGCGAGCTGAACGCGCAGCGGTATAGGCTCCTATCAATCTGGAAGACCCATAATTTGGTGCCTTCCTCTTACTATGATGGCAAGACAACCTCTCGGACCACCCACAAAAGCAGATGTCTAGTACTCCGCAAACAGGACATTCACACCACCAGTATGGGTGATCACTGGCTACCTCACCTGCTACTTCGTCCGACCAAAAGAATACCTCAGCACCATCGCCATACTCATAGCAGCCCATAGGGCCTTTCTCGTTGAAGGACGAATCGGGCAAAGGGATCGGTCCAGAGAAAAGATAGACATCCTTTTTTGTGAACTTAGCCAGCGCCTCCGCACGGTGCCGCTCCTGCTCATTTGGCTTTTGCCCTTTAATCTCTATCCAACAATCCTGCTGCGGCAGCCAGAAATCAGGCAAGTACCACATCGATCCAACGTGATAGCCTTCTTTCTCATACTCATACGCAATACCAAGCATATCGAAGAAAACTGCCCATCGTGCCTCAAGGCGCGAACGGAAACGATATCCATTGTAAGCAGTCTCTATTGGTTTCATGCCTCTCTCCCTGTTTGCGAACGACTCCTGATATACTCATACACTCGGCGCTGCACATCCCTCTTGCGAGAAACCCACACGAAGCGTAACCATGCCGCCCGCCCTGCAGAAATCACCTCTACGCCTTCGATCTCAAGTCGAGGCCAATTCTCTGCTTGCCCATACGCCTTGATCTCGTCTAACTGCTGGCTCTCATCGGCTAAAGGTGACTGCGGCATCGAGGCCTGCGCCGATTCATCTCGGTTCTGGAGTGCCCGGTCATCCTTTGCTACCACAGATCCCGACGGTGCAGACACCAAATCTGTCTGTGTCACACTGTTACAGGCCAAGCTTTCCTCCGTCGAAGATGTCGAGACCTTCAGATGCTCATAGCGACGCCATCCCGCTGGTGTGATAATCTCCTCTATCCATGCTGGCAACGACGTGCCCGATCGAGCGCAGCGTTCTATCTCCTGTTTCGCCTGTGTAGATTTCTCTTTCCCCAGCCGACGAAGACCTTCTTCTTTCGAGATGCGATTGACCTTACAATAGAGTTCGAAGGCATCGCTCGTATCGTGTGTCCCATCCGAGCGCAGCCCGTGATTACTCAGATCAGTGACCAGCTCCTTACCATCCTTCATATAGGCTCCGGCGCTCGCTGTGCGCTCGTTGCCATTAGGAGAGTAATATTTCCCATTCCTGCCTAGCTGCAAAAATTCTGTTACGAAATGTTCCGCGTTGAAACATGCTGCAAGATATCCAGGCGGGAAGGCAACGAGAAACCCATTCTCTGCATACTTTTCCTTCCAGTAGATGTCAATTTTGCTATTGGCCGACATCAAAAGTGCAGCAGCGGTAGAACTCACTTGGTTTTGGGCAATGGTGGGTTCTGTCAGCTGCTCTGGAAGTGGAGGAATGAGTGAGGCGGGTGTCTGATGAGACAACAACATCCTGGCCTGGTCGTTGCCATCGCTCGCCATCTCGCCATCGGCAACGCTGGTAAGGGTACACCATTCCGTAAACCCTGGCATGACATATTTTCCCCCTGGCAAACGAACCCGATTCCCGACGGGATGTTCCGCCAGTGCTGGCCAGCGTTCTTTCAATTGTCCCCATTCTGGAGCGATTCGACAAATTTCTGCCCACCCTGCTTTTTTGTCTACCCGAGCATCTGCCACTACCAGGCCGTGCTCGCTCACATCGTGATAACCTTCCACTTGGTGAGGACGTGCAGCTGGGGGACTATCGAGCAATGGGAAGAACCCTACACCAGCAAGTTTCCGCGCACCCTCCCGTAGCAGAACCAGATCCTGCTCAGTATCAGCGTCAACCAGAAAAGCGCGGGTCGTGCCATCTTCGTGATACAAGCGCGTTCCGATCGTCTTCTCCCCACTGATATGGGCCTCAATGTCACTCCTAGTGAGTTGATGATGTAGCTTTGTCCATTTCTGTGCCTTCTTGGGGATCATCTCAATATGGCCTGGATCAGCTCCGGCGATATCGAGATACAGAGCAGTCGCCGTTTCCATCTCACTGGCAGCAAGTGTTACAAGATGCGGATCAACCTGATCGTTCTGATCCTCGTTATCGGACCCACTCCGCATCTTGCGGTCTAGAGGGGGGGTAACTGGTTTTAAAACATCGGGCAAGTTGCGGCCTTGCTCGCAAAAATTTTTATCCGTGTCGGTAGGGCATGCCGCATCTTGCTCTACGGGGGAAAGATCAATGGAGTCGTCGCTGAGGGTAGATTCTTTCCCACAATCTTTACAGATGAGGGTGACGACTTTACGCTTGATGATATGGCGTTTGCCACATTGTGAGCAGATGTAGGTGCGATCGCCGCCGTGGTTGCGGGGGGTAGGTGGTTCGATCTTGTCGGGAGTCTGGAGCAGCTCTTCATTGAGGGAGATATACCAACGCTTCCACTGCTCGCCATTCTCCTGGATTTCAGGGGTGAGTTTCTTATCAGGGATGACGCCGCATTGTGCCAGGAACTTGAGGCCGCGACTGAGGGTATCTGAGGATGCGCCGATTTCTTCGCCGCATTTTGTGAGGTTGATACGCGTGCGGCCAGCAGCATCTTTTACTTTGCCGCGTTGGACGGCCCGGCGAATGGCCCGGATTTCTAGCTTGTGCCCAGGGCCAAGGTTTGGATTTTCAAAAAGAGTATCCTCCCAGGAAATGTATTGTTTGAGCGTGTGGTAGCGCTGGTTTAAGGCGTTGTAGAGAGAAGAAGGTACTGTAGGCTGTTGATTTTGTTCCGCACTAGCTGGTATACTGTTCATACAATTGAATACCTTTCTTGTAGCCTTTGGCTACGGAAGATTGTTAGAGGCGGCTCCCGGTTTACCAGACCTTTGGGGAGCCGTTTTCTATGTCGCTAAGAATAATCCCGATTATCTGTAGAGTCAAGATATGTGTTCGATATGATTCTCCTAGCTTGCATCCAGGAGTGCTGGTTGTATGGCTTGTTCTTCCTCTTGAGGGTGAGTATCCATCTCTCGCCGGGCGCGTTCATTGAAAACGGCATCGACTGAAAGTACCAGTGCTGGTGAGACCGTCAGGGTGAGTTGCACCGGCGGGAGATTGCGGTTGACTTCTGCCACAAAGGTGTAGCAGATGGTGCCGTTGGCTTCTCGCCTGGTCCCCGTCTGTTGGATGCAGGTCAGGCGTTGGAAGGCGACGCTCTTTGCTGGTCTTCTGCTCATGTGTTTGCCCTCTTTCGTCCCTGGTGTGTAGGTGCCTACACATCGTTGTGTAGGTTGTATAGGTTACTGTGTAGCCTGTGTAGGTTCCTGTATAGATGAGTTAAGCAATTCGTACGCATCTCTCACTGGCTTAATGGTTTGAGAGTAGTTTCCAGGCATTTCGCGCCATTTCACCCCATTTAGGAAGGCGTCAACCAACTGCTTAACTTTCTCAGCAGAAACGCCAGCGACGACTGGATAGAGCACTTGTATAGGTTGCTCTATAGGTTCGCTATCGGCCTCGTCAGCGGGTTCGTCCTCATCGTGAGCGGTGTGCGTCGCAACCTGTGAGAGCAAGTGCAGGCTTGGATGCGATCGACCTATACGCAATCGTGCAGGTTGTAGAGATGCGTGTGTAGTGATCTCTACAACCTGTGTAGCCTGTGTAGGTGATTGTGTAGGTTGCTGATTTTGCACTCCTTCTACGATCGTTGTGAGGCGATTTGTCAGGGCGTTGATCGTCTCTTCTATGCGGTCGATTCTTGCGTCTTGTAGAGGTTGTGTAGGTGATTGTGTAGGTACGACCGCTACTTGTGTAGGTCGTTCTGCTTTCTGGAGTCTTCTGAAAACAGAGTAGCCGACCGCCGCGCCGCCGCGAATAATCATCATGGCCAGAGTGATATATCTGGTGATGTCTTCAGGAACGTTAGGAATGTAGGACGTGACTGCGCCTTCTGCCATAGTGAGGATGGACATTGTGATGAGGATGCCCGCGATACGAATTGCCCACTTTGCCCGCTCCGGATCGTTGTTGTCTCTGGCCTGTTTCGCCATTGCAAACAGACCAGGTGCAGACAGATCGAGAGCGAGCACTTGTGAGACCAGCCATATTTGATCAAGCACATCTGGAGTCGGTCCCTTATGAGCCAGCTTGAATCCTGCATAGCCCAGACCAATCAGGAGTACCAGTTCAGAAATGATGGTGACGAACTTGAGCAGGTATTCTATGCGATCCTCTAATTTATCCAGGCTATCGCCCTCTTGTTGCTGTGTGATTGCTGCCATTAGTGAAACCTCTTCTTCTGTTCATCGATCAGGAAGCTCAGAATGCCCAGGAAGATGAACCCCCAGAATGTCAGCACTCCCAACGACCCGCTTTGAGTAACGGCGACGACGGCGATGGTCATGAAAATGGCAACCAGGAAAATGATGATGGTTCGTCCAATCGCCTTGAGTATGAGTGTCATAGTATGCTTCCTCTCTTGAGAGACGCACTACAGGGCCATCGATCCGCGCCTGCACACCCCTGGTGAGAGATGTGCAGAAACCGAGCGACAACCTAAAAGAGTCTAGCGTTGATTGGGCGGCGCAATCGGTAAAGGCAAGGATGATGAGCCGTTTTCATACGCGGGACTGGCAGCGTACGCCGGATAGGGCGGCTGGTATGTTTGGCGTGTATCGACGATCTGATACCCATTTCTTGGCAGACCGAAGTAGTTCAGGAACGCGTCGAGTTGCCGTAGATCCTCGTCGGAGGTCATATAGAACTCAGCGCGCACTTGCACATGCATCTCGGTGCCACAATGGATACGAATCGCGTTCACACCGTCTACATACTGGCTCGCAATATGCGGAACACTGTGATCTCCACCTCGCGTCACTTCTCGGACTTGCTTCATCCAATTGCTGGTTTGCCCGTAAAACATCGAAAGCTCCTTTCTTAGAATGTCGAGGCCTCTAATTGAGGTCAGTGTCAGACCAGGGTTCGCACACTGGTACCCGCTTGAACGGATCTGACAGGCTTCGTACCGTGTGTGGTAAGGGTGTGGTACCACCCCTGTGGCAGGGTGTGGCAAAGGGGTGGTAAGCCTAGTACCCCCCCTGTGGTAAAGGTGTGGTAAGGGTGGGGTGGTACGTGTGGTACCACCCCTGGTACCACTCATTCTGAGCTCAAAACATCGATACATCGTGTGTACCACACCTTTACCACACCCCCTGTGGTACCACCTGTTATTCAGCATCCTCTTCCTCGACTTTCTGCCGAGAAATGTATCCGCGATTTCCGAGGTCGGCGAGCAGGTCTCGACACTTTTTTTCCGGCCAGCTAGTGAGTTTGCGTAGCGTCCTGAACCCGCATTGCTTTCCTTCGCTGGTGACGGCGCGCCAGTGATCAAGAGCGACCATAAGATCGCGCTCATAGCGTTCTTCCTTGCTCATCATTGGCACTGGTGCTGCCGCAGCAGGAGCGTCTGTGTTTCGCCGAGGCTTTGCGATAAGTGCCTGATAGTCGCGCTCACTGACTCCAAGCAGCGCAGGAATATCTTCCTCTGGAATCTGCGCCGCTCGCAGATTGCGGATAATGGCAAGCCTATCCATCACGCCTGGCTCCGCGTCTGGTTGGGGCATTGGCCTGTCCTCTGGTATCGGTTGTGCGATATCCTGCTTAAAGGTCACGCTCGGTCGTGGTAGTGGAGTGTCCTGCCAGGGCTGTGCAGGTTGCGCTGCAGCGCGTTGTTGATGTTTGCGTAACTCTTTCAGGCCAGGAGTGCTTGCTCCATGTGGTGAGGTACGCAAGCGGAATTGATGTCGCTCTAACTCACGGCCCGGTGCAATAATAAAGGCTTCACCCTGTTTGAGGGAAAGCGCCATTTGTGGCGTGATGCCAAACTTTGCGTAGACTTTAAAATCGGCTGCCTGTGTTTGCTTCATCAGGATCATCCAGGAAGCAGAGACTGCACTGTTGTTCAATTCTGCTGGTCGCTGTGTTGCCAGGGTAAACCCCATACCGCGTTTGCGCCCTCGACGCACGACCACCGAAAAGAATGCCTTCTCCAGGAGAGAGAGTAACGTGATCGGCTTGGGCTTCTCTTCTTCGCTTTTTCCATCTGGATCAGTGACCATGACTTTCGAGAGTGTCGACTGATTCGGATTCTGAGGAAGCCAGACTGTTGCCTCGTCAAGAATAATCTCGCAGGGTAAGCGGACTTCGTGAGACTCTTCAAAGTCTTTTACGCCCTTGATAATTTTGATCATCAGCCAGCCAGCTTCATCATCCTCGTAGGTAGACAGGTCGACAACGACTTGCTTTAAGCCAGCGACCGCCCATTGTGCGAACTCATAGGCCCGATCGACTTTAATCTGCTCGCGGGTAATAAAGATGGGGTGAGGAAAGTACGGACGTTGGCACAGTTTCCGGTATTCCCCTTCCGTATCGAAAAGGAAGAGTGGTTCCCCAAAGCGACCTAGTTCCTCACAAATGACGGCGATATTGTTGCTCTTGCCAGCATCCGATGCGCCGAAAAGTACCTTACGGCCACTGAGCACCCTGTTTGCATCGGGGTGTAGCGTCGGACCGAAGTTCATGGTGGTATCCAGATCGCTGTAGACATCGTACTCAGGCGTCGGTTGTGGCAAGGGGTCATCCTCTTGCGCCTGGGCGTTTTCCATTTCTGGATAACGCCCCATTGCTCGGTCCCACAAGCTACGGCCTCTCCTGTCCCCTGACTCAGTCTGCTTCTCTGGTTCGTCTTCGGGGTGAGGGGGAAGAATCTCCCTCACCTGACTGCTCGCCAATTCGTAGAGTTCCGGGCCATGCTTCCACGCGACATAGCCAGCGAGGCCGCTGATCAGCAAGCCAGTTGGCCCCAAGTGCGCTATTGCGTCTACTAGCGCCATAGTAACGGCTGCACCTCCCGCAAAGCCTGCTGATTGCTTGATCGGATATCGCTTGACGTGTTCCTGCTCCTGTTGCTGTTCCTCGCTCATAAGAGCCTCCTTATCGGGTCATTTCGGTAATCGCGCTAAAGATCAAGTTCAACCCAAGTACGCCGAAAAAGGCAACAATAAACGAGGTGATCACCGCGAAACCAACTTGACCCCCCATCCCGCTTGGGAGCGTCCCGTAGTTGACATTGGTCCAGAAGTCAAACGCGACGATAATAAAGGCCACAGTCTTAAAGATGCCGCCTAGTCGCCCGTGGATAGTAGTTTCGCCAATGACACAGACCAGGTAGATTAATAGGCATCCCCAACCCCACATGACAGCTTTTGCCGTATCCATGGGAAGATTGCCTTGTGCTAGATCAATCGGCTGGCGTAGGATCGTCCAGTTGAGCGATTGGACTGCAACCTTCCCACCATTGAGAATGAAGGCTTCGCTGGTCTGCACATCCATCATTAATGCCAGCACGAAGAAGCCGAGCAGTAAGATGCCTAACACCAGTTTGAGAATGGGGACGTTGCCGCGATTTTGAGCAACATTGTTCATTGCTCCTGCAATTCTGTTTCCCATCGGTAGTCCTTTCTTTTTCCTTTCCTTATCGCTTGCGATTGCGACGTAACGCGCTACGAGGCCGATAGCCTTTGTGGGCCTGCTTGACCTGATACAGGCGTGCATCCTTGCCATTGGTGCCAGAGATCACGATGCGATCTGTTGGGCGTCCTGGATGCTTCCAGATCGAATGACTGCCCCTGGTTCGGCAGGCGGTATAGCCCTGCCACTGCAGCAAGGCTTTCAGCTCATAGATTTTCAGAAGACACTCTCCTTGCCCCCATAGCGCCTGCCATCTATAATGGCGAGGTCAATTATGGGAACCGACTGTGGTTGACATGCTCATCAGGGGTGTTGATAGCTGCCCTGGTGAGCACAAAACGCGCTACAAAGTCCTCTCAAACCGCTATCGGCTTGCGCCTGCACGTTACCCGACGGGGCAGCGTGCAGAAACCAGACGACACCGATCACCCTTGCATCAGCAGTTCTTGCAATCGCTCCCGGCTCCACTGCACCTGATAGTGGAGACACTCAAAGCTTTGCCGATCAGGAATCAGCAAGGTTTTGTCATTCATAGCTCCTCGATAAGTTGAAGCGTTGAAAGCACATTACGCAGTGACACTTCCACACCTCGACCATGCAGCATCAGGCCCTCATCGGTCTTTTTCATCGCTTCACCTCTCCTCTCAAAAAGCGAGGCATGAACTCCTTATTCAGCCACTGGTGAAACTGTGGTTTTAGTGCATCGGGGAAACAGACCTGGTGGTGAACGATACCCAACTCAGGAATAGGCACATCCGCTTCGGGGTAGGCACTGGTATCAACACCCATCTGGTGCAGATGTTTGATCCATTCGTCCTCTGCCACAATGCCGATTCTGAGAGCATCAAGAGCGTTCAGTCTCTTCTTCATGCCTGCACCTCTTCCAGTTCTTCCTCACCAGTTACCGCTTCATGAGCAATTTCCTCATGGATGCTTGCAGGATCGATGCCGAAGACAGCCAACATACAGGCATCACATATACCATCGGTCCCGTTGTCGCTAGGATTGCACCATGCACAATTCATGCCTGCACCCCCATAGCGACGGCAAACGTCTGATCGCGGCGCAACGCTTTGTATGCTCTCGTACTCATGGCATTGCGGGAACGCTGATCGTTGTTGCGAGCGTAGGGGTAGAGAGGGACCGGCTCGAATGCATTCAGTTGATAGACTTCGCGTAGGTACCGCTGCTCTTCCAGGGGAAGACGCTTTAATGCGGCATAAAGAGCGTGAGCACGTTCGTCGCTGGGCTCCGGGTGGTACTCTACTGCTGGCTTCTCCGCAAGAATATCCAACAGACTTACGGCTTCTTCGCTGTCCAGTGGTGCATCCAGACTGACTTCTTCTTTCGGCTTGGCGTGGAGCCAACCCAAAAGATCGTGAAAAAGTGAACGCTGAATGTAGGCGCGTGGTTTCTTCACGTATGCTGGCAAGCTTCTTATGACCTCTAGCACCGAAAGATAGCCTTCCTGGTAGAGATCCTCAAAGTCCTGATTATATCGCAGGGCAAGGTTCCGCATCATGCCAGTCGCTTGGCGAAGACTTTCTACAATGTACTCATGCTCAGTAGGAGTGATGATAGACGGTTGCCATGTCGTTGTGTTGTACTTGCTTGCTGTTGTCGTCATATGCTTCTCCTTAGCACTTGACGCCAGGCGCTCCATCGCGTATGCTAGGAGCGAGCTCTGACAGATCAAAACTTAGCTCAACCGACCCGGCGTGGTGATGACACGTCGGGTTGTTCGTTTTCTACAGGGTTCGCGCTACATTCCTTCCACAACGTCAATACCGCTTGAATCTGAGCCTGTTGTTGCTGATTAAGCATTGTGCAGGCCAGTCCTTCTACGAGGCATGAGAGAACGCTGTCAACGACGCTAGAGGGGTACGCATTCAGTTTTGCCGCCTCCAGGTTGCGCTGTGCAGAATCTAGAAGAGCGTCTACGCGGATGCTGGTCTTCGCCGGGAGTGCCATGTGTGATTGTTTCCTTTCTTCACTTTCGAAAATTTAAAACTTTTTCCAATGTTTCGAAGGATTAAAATTCTCTAAGAAAAATATACCCAATATTAATAGGGTTGTCAATGGTTTAAAGCATTAAATTTTCAATATCTTGTTATACTAAGAGGAAAGATGTAAAATAGAAATATCTTCTTCGGAAAGGGTAGGGAAATGACTAAAAGAGGACATCCACCAGTTGGGTACTACACGGCAACAGTGACTAGGAAAAAACTTGGTGATATCACCGATGGAATGCTAAGAAGTTATGTACAAAGTGGAAAGATTGAGCATATGGTTCCATCAGGAAGAAAACAGGGCTTTTATAAGCGTGATGACGTTGATCGACTTGCCAGGGCCTTAGACGACCTGGGAGAAAAGTCAGAAAAAACAGGCACGCAGTTTGAGCGAGCTACAAAAGATGACATGCCAGCATGTGTTGACCTGCTTATATCTGTGTTTGGCGGAGGAAACACAGTTGAAAGGCGTCAGCAGTGGATAGAGAAGAACCCCGAGGTGGGATATATTGTTAGAAGTCGAGGGAAAGTGGTAGGTTGTGCATTCGTGCTTCCTCTAACACCAGAAAAGATAGATGCAATCTTCAATGATCTGAATCCAGCCTCGATCGCTTCGATTGAACCAGAGGACATACAGAGTCTTACACCTAATGAGCCTGCATACCTCTATGTTGTGAGTGTAGGAGTAAAGCCTGGTTCTGAACTTGCTAAACGTATAAGAGGACAGGTACTCATACGTGGGCTTCTCAGATTGCTCTACGACTTGGCTAGGCGAGATATAACGATTAAGTTAATTGCAGCAAGAAGTGAAACTAAAGATGGTATTCGTCTTATGAAACATATGGGTTTTACAGAAGTCGAATCTCATACTCAAAATCGAAACTTCATTATCGAGGTGGAACGGTCAGGCATCCCTGAAATTGTACAATACAAGAAAATACTGGCCAAATCTGCAACCTACCCCTGGCTCTCAGCATGAAGCTTTAACTTTATGAAAATAAATCGAGAACTTGTGATTATAACCTGTACGTGCTAATCACAGCTTATTATCGTGACACGGTTTGCTGGCCAACTCTGTCACGATATGAGCAGTTGAAAACCACGCTCTGGTCTCTGATCATTCCCAATGAACGGGTGATCGTTCCCTCCAACCGCCTCTCAAGCCTCTTCATTTGAAACACATCCGTAGTTATCTGGTACGTCGTACTTTTTCGTTAAAAATACACCGATAGGCCTGTTGCTTTTCTCAACTTGTTGATCTACACTATTCCTGTGTAAGTATAGGTACCTCTTCGCGTATTGTTATTTTCATGCTAGCCCACATCGTCTCTTCTCTTGAGTGTGTCATCTGTATTGCAGCTCCCTCGGACAAACCGACACGCACTGCTCTTTTTGCGTGCAGCCTGGAGAGCCCTCTCCTCTGGATGGAGATGGCCCAACATTGTACGAATCGTTGTCATATCCCAATTGTATAGTATGCTTTAGCACGAAAGGGAAGGAAGCATGAGAGAACATTTTATGACATCCGAGGAACTGGCGGAGTTGTTCCATGTTGATCCTGTCACCATCCGTCGTCTGGGTACCAATAGTGAGCTTTGCACCTACCGTATAGGTGCCAACTACTGCTTTGCGCCATCCGACTTGCAGGATTACCTAGCTCCCTCTGCGCCACAGGGAAAGGAGGGGTCATTGTGACAGATTGGGGTACGCTCGCGCAGGGCCGGTCACAGTCCGTAGCTGACGCCAAAGCCATGCGCGACAGAATTCGCGCCGCGGCTGACAAAGTGCCAGCTCGGGTGGTCAGCGATAGACCGGAGCCCGAGCTGGTATGGAATACCGGGCTGAGTATTCTCACCAACAGGACCCGCAATAGCGGCGGGTCGCCGGGCATCAACCTCTTCTACATAGACCTGGACTATAACGTCTTCTTCGGACCTGGTGAGCCCCTCGGGGAAATCCTCAGGGGGAGCGATCAGCACCCGGACGCGAACACCTTCGACGCGAAGGGGATCATCTTGCCCTGGTGTTTCGACTCTACGGATGTCCACAGGAAGGCAATCGTCGTCCACCGGCTCGACGCCGATTCTGGATACATTGAGGAAGCGCTGCTGTACCTGTTCCAGTATTCCTCGGACAACGAAGGCTACTACCTGCCTGCTGATTTCTCATCGTTCCTACAGCAGAAGAAGAGTTTGGGTGAAGGCCCCAGTTCCTATCTGAACGTCGACTTCTTGTTCGATTCTTCTGGACAGCTGATCGCGCAAGCGAGTTCGACTCCATAGGGAAAAGGGTTAACCTAAGCGAAGGGGTCGCCCCCTTCGCTCGGCTTCAGAACCGTGCGTGAAACTTGTCGCCTCACACGGCTCCTCAGTTTTCTGGTCATTGTCATTGACACCGAAAAGACCAGGATAGTTGGCATGTCTCTGATCATGGCAATGGCGATGAAGCGCAAATTTGTTGCTCAATTCTTCCCCTCCACCGAGATGTTTGGGGAGAATGTGATCAATTTCTATCTGATCTCCGTCTCGGAAGAGGAGTTCACACCATCTGCATTTCCCCTGTTGTTTCTTGAGAAGCAAAGCCATTGTCCCGCTCAAAACTGGTCCAGACGAAAGTCTCTGGCTCCAGTAGAGGAGGTTTCCGTCGTACGGGCTGGCCGTTCCTTTCACTTTGATATGCCGTCGGATCTTGGTGTCGGTGTGTTGTCGAAGGTGTAGGCCGTCTTTCGTACGGAAATGCCAGCCTTTCCCTTCTTCTACATGCCAATACTTATTCATGATCCAATGCATACTTTTGTTTGGATGTCGGCGTCTTGCCCAATATTCGAGTTTACGGAACAGTGCCATTCGGCAAGAGGAGAAGGTTGGGCTCGCTACGACCGTTCGGTAGTAGTTCGCCCAACCGCGTATCACCGGGTTGAGTTCTTTTATGAGCTTTTCCTGGGGTGCGTTGCGGTTATTCTCGAGGATGGCCCTAACCTCTTCCTTATGACGTTTCACGGCCTCTTTACTCGGTTTGATGAAGGTTTTGAATACGAGGGGTTCTCCATTTGAGCGTTTGCCTCTGTGGGTTTTGCCCACTCGAACCTGCTGGATAGCGAACCCCAGGAACTCAAATCCTATCTCAGAGTGAGTGATTTTCGTCTTGCTCGGCTTCAATTCCAAACCGATCCCAGGAAGCCAGGTTTCGATGACTTCCTGGGCTTTTTGGACCCCTTCTTCCGTCGGGTGGAGCACGACCAGATCATCCGCATACCTGACAAAGTGGGGCTTTTGTCTCTTTGTCTGGTAAATACTTTTCACAACTTCTTCCATACCATGTAAAGCGATATTCATTAATAACGGAGATATTACGCCCCCTTGCGGTGTTCCCGCTTTTGTTGGTTCAAACACTCCATTGTCTATTGCTCCGGCTTTCAGCCATTGCTTGATTATTCGCCTTATTGATGGATAGGTACCGAGTTTTCTCAAGAGTTCCTCATGGTTGATGTGATCGAAGGCTCCTTTAATATCCGCATCCAGCACATATTTCGGCTCCTGGTGGATATCATTGAAGATCGCTTCAATTGCATCGTGACAGGAACGTCCAGGGCGAAAGCCATAGCTGTTTGGCTCAAATTTGGCCTCCCATTCTGGTTCGAGGGCGAGTTTGACAAGTGCCTGATGCGCCCTCGTTTCCATGACGGGAATGCCAAGCGGCCTCTTTTCTTTCTTTCCCGGTTTGGGAATATAGATCCTTCTGACCGGTCGAGTTGAGAGGCGCTTCCAGTGCTTTGGGTGAAGCATTTCTGCCATGACAAGTCGCTGTTTCGGAGGGACAGATTTGACCCCATCTATTCCGGCAGTTTTCTTGCCCTGATTGTCTTGCGTGACCCGTCGTACTGCCAGCAATCGGGCTGCTCTGGACTTCACTAATAGTTTTTGCAGTTTGTGGACCACCTTCGTCTTGCCACTGCTTTCGGCTTTGAAGATGCGTTTCTGTATGCGGTAGACGTGCTGTTCCAGCTTGCGCCAGGGCAGCTTGCTCCACCTTTCACTCTCAGGGTCCAGCTCTGGCTGTTCCTTGGGTGCCTTCGTATGTGCCATACTTCTCACACCTCTTCCTTCCAGAAAACCGTGCCTACGTCTGCGTATCCCCTGGTTTCTCAGGGGCATTTGCTTCTTAGGCAATCCTTCTCTCAAGGGGCTTGCGGATGGTTTCCTGCTCGCTGTATCGACCTGCAACGAGAGCGACCTTGAGAGTTATTCCGTTCCGATGTTCTGTTTTGCGCTGTTGTAGGTGTGTGCTCTCCCCCGGGTAGATTGGCGGATGAAAGATGATACTGGTCTGGGCATCATCTCGCCTGCTTCCTTGCTCCTACCGTACCTTTTGGTCAAGTCTTTCAGCCTGTTTGACTTGTCTTTGGTAACGATGGTTCGATCGCACATTCGCTTTATCCCTCGTGTTCGATGGACTACTCACCATGACAGCCTGGTCAGGATTTCCACCACCGTCAGGCTCGTCGTGTACTTTCCCATCCCCGCTTGACGGATTGATGACCAGTCTCTACCGTCGGGGATGACCTTTTCCGCGTTCATCTCGCGGGTGAGGAATTTCGCCTCACTTCAGAACTTCAGTTGTCAAGGTTTTCACCTTGCCAGCCGTCCCCTTGTTTTTTCCACAAGTTTAGGCTGAACGGTTCGCACAGACCATTCCAAAATGGGGCTAACTGCTATGTTTCTCGGTAGCTAAGATTGCCCCTGCTCTGGAATGGTCTCCCACCACGTGTAATCCCTCGCACCAGCCAGATCGCGCTACAAGTTCATCGTCACCAGGTGCTTCCATGCGTATGCGTAGATCCTCGTGTAAGTCATACTTGTACTTCTTTTGGCTCCGCTCGATGAGCGCAAAGAAATGAGCATTACATCCGGGGCGTTGCCCGATCCATCGTCAATGTCCCAACTCTGAATGGCCCAAACCTTTCTGCTAACCGCGATAACGGTAGTTTGTTGGCTCAGGAAATCGCGCCTGATTTCGAGTGTCTATCCTGAGCAATTTAAGCTCAGATTAGCACTGTTGGATGGGTTTCAAACGAGATAAAATCCCGAGCCAACAAACTACTGATAAGTGAAGCCGAGTGCACCGTTTCGGGGGGTTATACAAAAACTCCCAACTCGGTGACAATGTAGCCATCCCGTTTGCGTCGGTCGCACGGTTTGAGGCCCTTGCGCTTCAGTTGCGTAAAAGTGTACAGGTGATCCAGGGCGCGGCCAGGCACATACCAGGGAACACCCGGACACCAGCGCTGCGACCGGCGCAGCATCGACCACTCACGCAGGCAGTGCGTGCAGCGCAGTCGCTTGCCCTCATCTTCCTCAAGGTGATGTCCTCGCACGTCCATACGGCCCTCTATTGATAAAACCAGTTAGCCCCCCGTATTTTATCCTGGTGATATTCCTCTTTGAGCGCGGCGTCTCGGACCTCGTCCAGGCGGCGGTGTTCGTCTTCCAGCTGCTCGCGCAGCATGTCGACCACAGTCTCCACCTGGCCCAGCGAAGCGCCAGCTTCTTCCACGATCTCGTGATAGCAGGCCTGTGGGCCTCCAGGGATCAGGATGTTGGAAGCCGTGATGCTGGCCAGCGTCTCGAGCCGGGCAATGATGATCTGCAGCGCTGCGTAGATCTCCTCCAGGTCGTTCATGGCTGTTCCTCCTCGTCCGGGACCAGGGAAGATCTCAGGTGGTTCTCTTGCGGGTAGGAGGGCTTTGCTGGACCTGCTGCTCAAGGGCTTGCCTGGCCGCGATTTCGCCCTGCAGGAGTTTCCAGACGTCCTGTAAACGGCTCTCCTGCCCATCGGCGCGTTTCTGGGAGCCAAGCGCTGCGGTCTGCCCGGCTTCCGCCTGCGTCGCCACCTGCTCGATCCGCTGCTCCATCTTCTCTAGGCGTTCTTGGAACTGCGCTGCGTCCTGCGCCTGGTCACGCTTCACCTGCTCAAGCGCCGGCCAAACCTCACGCATCTGCTGCTCTACAAGCGTCGTCATGTCCCGGCGAAGCGTTGTGAGTGCTTCCTGCTGCTCTTTGAGGTCACGACGCACCTGGTCAACCTGCTTGGCCTGCTCGATGAGCCTGCGCTCCAATTCCTGCTGGGCTTGTTGGAGGGTCGCCTGCGCGGTGTGAAGCTGACCCACCAGCTCGGCGCGGAACTGCTCCAGTTCCTGCTGGTGTTGCCTGGCCTGGTCCGCCAGTTCGTCGCGGCTCCGCTCGAGCTGGTGCGCCTGATCACGCACCACGGCGGCGAGCGCCTCGTGCTGCTGCTCTGCCTGATCCAGTGCCCGTTGCAGCTCGTCGCGATGGGTCGAGAGTTGGTGGGACAGGTCCTCCGATAGCTCACGGAGTCTCGCGGTCACCTGCTCAAGGGCAGCGTGAGTGCTCGCCTCGTGCTGCTTCGACGCCTCCAGCGCAAGCTCAATCTGCCTGGTTAAGCGTTCGTGGTCCTGGATGATTTGGAACTGTTGGCCTATCGGTGTATTTTTAACGAAAAAGTATGACGTACCAGATAACTAAGGCTGAGCTTGCTCCTGTTGTATTCTTCTCCACGAAAAAGATGAAAACCACGCTCTGGTCTCTGATCATTCCCAATGAACGGGTGATCGTTCCCTCCAACCGCCTCTCAAGCCTCTTCATTTGAAACACATCCGTAGTTATCTGGTACGTCGTACTTTTTCGTTAAAAATACACCGATAGGCCAGTAGAACCATGAGAGGATACCGAATTCGGTACCGAAAGAGAATCGGGAGCGCATAGCGCCTAAATCATACGGCTCCACAAGGATATTTATGATTTAGGCGTATTTTTATTCCACACTTGTGATTTATACTTGCAAGATGTAGTCACATTATTTCTACCTCTTTACAGTAAAACGTCCCTACACCTTGACGGCTATGCAGCAACACCTTACACTCAGGACAGTATATTTTTGTGTTTGAAGGGATATTGTTCATGAGTACCACTATTGCCGTGATCAACCAGAAGGGGGGACAAGGCAAAACCCCTACAGCCGCGAATCTGGGTTCCGCGCTCGCACGTGCAGGACACACAACGCTTCTCTGTGATGTTGACCCCACCGGCTCTCTCTCAGAGTACTGGCTCTCTGAAGAGTCAGATGAACTCGAGGTCACTATTTACAATGCACTCATGGAGACCAGACGCATTGAGCCAGTTGCATTACAAAAGCAGTTAGCATTGCTGCCAGCTCACGATGAACTGGCTGTTGCTGAAGTGGATCTCCCGAAAAAAGACGGAGGACAGTTACGCTTGGCCAGAGTCTTAGATCTCTATGACGATTATGAGTATCATGTCATCGACTGTCCACCAGGGCTCGGAATCCTCTCGATCAACGCGATCGCTGCAGCCGACGCCCTCGTTATCCCTGTGAAGTGTGAAATCAGTGCACAACGCGCCCTCAAACGTATCTACCGCATCATCGAGGCTGTGAAGGCCAGCGATAACCCGCGTGTCGAAGTCAAATGGATTCTCCCTACTTTGTTTGATAGCCGCAAGCGACACCACCAGGCAGTGCTGCGCGCGATCCAGGCTCTCTATCCAGAAAAAGTGTATCCAGAGGTGTCGAAAGAGACCACCAGGTATAACGACGCGTGGACAGAAGGCACAGATATCAGCTTTATTGACAAGAATCTAGGCCGCTATTGGGACCGTCTCGCCGCAACCTTTTTATCATAAAGGAGTATCAGTATGCCGAGAAAACAGCGTGATGTCTACAGTAAAATCATCGGTGAATCCAGTGAGAAACAACTACCGCAAAGCGGTGATACAGCAACAACGCAAGAGCAAGATACGGTACTACCGTCTCAACAGGAAGATGTATTGGTGCAAGAAGGGAAGGAAGGAACAATGCAAAGCAGCAATAATGTGCAAATGCTAAACGACACTACAACTTTATCGGAAGGCAGCACTACTGATCTACCGCAAAGCGGCAATGTGGGAACAACGCAAAAGAGGAATACTGTTTCCACGCAAAAAGGTTCTACGGGAAAGACGCATAAAATCACCTTCTATCCAGGACCAGGACAAGAGCACAAACTGAATGAGCTGATTTTCCAATACTGGCAGCGTCATGATCGTATGCTCAATCAGAACGATATTTTGCGGTACATGGTTGAGCAATACACCATCGATGACCTTGAAGAAGCACTACGCCTGGAAGAAGAGTGAAGCAGATCCGGACGTTTCTATGCTCACAGTAGAGCTTTTCAGCATAGTCATTGGCTACAAGAAAGCTGTGTGATTAGCACCTGTACGTTACCATCACACAGCTTTGTATTTATGATCATAAAGTCACAGCTTGAGACAAGAGAATTGCCGATATCGCTGCCTAATCGGAAGTTCTCCACGTGAAAAATGCTCCCTATTACCCTCACTAATCGGTGGCATTTAACAGGCAAGAGCGGCGCATGTCACGAAATTCGTAGCGCCACGAAATGGGCGTAAGCTATAAAGTGATCTTCATAAAGCTGTGACTTGCAGCATGAGAACGGCTGCAGCTAACAAGTACGAGTTGACGACAGTTAACACTCTGTGCCAACAGCACCAAGTCACAAAGTTATTATCATAAACTTATAGCTTTGCCATTGGTCTGAATTTCCTACACACGAAACTTGTACAGATAAGCTCCCAACTTGTACAGATAAGTTGGGTGTGACTAGAGCTAGCAAGCTCACCTTACATAATGCCTCAAAACTACATCAATACGATTATGGCCCAGGGCCCAGGTCACCCGTTCGGCTGCAGCGCGATCGTAGTCTTTCCGTTTGAGGCGTCCAGTCGCCGGTGGTAACTCACGACCTGGTGCGAAGTGCAGATACAACGCCTGTGCGAACTCTCGACGGACAGAATGCACATCCAGATGGCGCGGGATTCGATCAAACACTTTTTCATCAGGATCTCTGCCCTCGACCACCGCAAGGACATCCTGATCATGGCCTGGCAGCGCCTGCACCTCGCGCTGCCGCCCACCTTTCCCATTCTCAACATGCACATAGGCATGCCCATCATGCCCCTGGTAGATGTCTCGCACGTGTAGATCGCGCAGCTCCTGCCGGCGTAAGCCCGTTGCGCGTAGGAAGTTCATCAATTCGGGCCAGTTCGCGGGCTGAAAATGTTTATCATGAGCCACAGCCCCCCGCGATCGCGTGATCCCTGAGCGAGCACGAACCGGAAGTTTCACGGAGCTTCCCAGCGCTCGATCATCGAAGAGCATCCGGAGTGCCGCACGTTCTGCCTGCAAAGTATAGGGACTTTTCCCTTCCTGGATGTGAAGCTGCAGGTACTCACTCACCAGCTCCCCGGCACGTGGATCTAGCTGTGCCAGTTGCACGACGTGATATGCCTCACGCGCCCACTTCACAAAGCGGATGCTATGTTCCTGGTAGGTAGAACGCGTCTTGAATGAGTGGATCTTGCCATCAGAGACTGACCAAACTTTCCCCTGCTCTCGTAGCGCCTTTTTGGCCACATAGCGACTCTGCCCGATCGCCATTTTCTCTTCCAGGCGGTCGATCGTCTCCTTGACTATGCTTTTACGGTGTGCGCCCAACGTCGCCTCCTTTCTCAGATTCTCCAGAAGGTTCTTGGTCTGGTACCGCCTGGGAGGGCATCCCATTGCTCTGACTGGCATCGGGAGCTGGGAGAGTCTCCTGGGGAGAGGGTGATTGCGCACCCTCAGGCTCCACTGGCGGAGAAGTCGAAACAGATTCCTGGGAAGTGTTGGGTGCAGATTTCTCATCGACCAGAGCGCCTTGTGCCCTATACACTGCTCGTTGCGGTTTTGTGAGCCCTCCAGCCCCGCGAAGGTCGGCTCCACTGAGGTTAGCCTTGCAGAGATCGGTCCCGCGGAGGTTAGCCATAAAGAGGGTCGCCCCACTGAGATCGGTCTTGCGGAGATCGGTCCCACTAAGATTGGCCACGAAGAGGGTCGCCCCACTGAGATCAGCCTTGCGGAGGTCGGTCTCGCGGAGATTGGCTCCGTTAAGGTTTGCTCCGGTGAGGTTGGCTTCTATGAGGACAGCCCCACTGAGGTCGGTCCCACTGAGGTTGGCTCCGGTGAGATTGGCTCCATTGAGGACAGCTAAACTGAGATCTGCCCCAAAGAGTTTGGCTCCGGTGAGGTTGGCTTCTATGAGGACAGCCCCACTGAGGTTGGCCCTGGTGAGGTAAGCTCCGCTAAGATCAGCTCCGAGGAGATCGACCTTTTGCAAAGATGCCTGTGACCCCCAGATGTGCTTCAGATCAGTTCCCACCAAGTATGCATTATCAAGCTGAATACTTGTCGCATCGAGAAACGCTGGCTCTCTCTTCTCCCAATCGCGAGCCAGTGGAAATGCCTCTTTGAACACTACAGTTAATGCTTGATCCAGAGTAGTCAGTGGGAGTGCTGTATCTGGGCTCTGAGGAGCATTCCAGAGTTGATGCTGCACAACCTTGGAACCCCCCCGACGACGCAGGTTGGCGACAGCCAGATCAAAGACTTGTGTATAAAATTGCTCATAGCCAGGACGAAGGAACGTTCGAAGGAGAATTGCTGCTCCAATCTGTGCTCCCTCTTTCTCATCCCCTAATCCTGTCACCACCGATTGAAAACGCTCTTCTGCTCGCTTTTCCCGCTCGACGTCCTGACTTTTCAGCCAACGCTGCTGATCCTCGTCTCGCCTTTCCCGCTCAGCTTGGCGATCCTTCAATTCTTTATCTTGCGCCTCTTTGCGGTTTTCCAATTCTTTGTCTTGCGCCTCTTTGCGATCTACGCGCCAACGCCAGAGGCCAAAGAGACCACCAATGACCACGACAAGCGTTGAAAGAAAAATGGATGCATTCGTTCGAAGCCAGCCAAGAGGATCAGGCTCATTCTGGCTTTCCAGCTGTTTCACTTCTTGCAGAAGCTTCTGTTTATTCAACACTGTCACGGTCGCATCTACTGTTGGTGTCGGTTGTACAGTGGGCACACTCTGCACCGCCAACGTCGATACTTGTGCCTGCACATCAGTGCTCATGAGTACCAGGGCTGCTATCAGCAACAACAGGGCCAGCACCCCCACCACAGCAGCCCCCATCCTCCATCGATTTCTGTTCGCACTCAGCACAAATACGCCCTCCATCAGGCCCGCTCTGAATTTTTCACTTGAGGTTCTAGCAAAGTAGACGCGTTTCTCCTTCCAGCGCCAAACGAGACAACGGACGAGCTCAAACTTGTTCGCTATACGTTGTCGGGGATGAGCCGACGCGGTGTATACGAGACCGCACTTGACCGCCTGATTCTCTGTCCATTGAATAGCAGAGGTTACTTATATGCTGTTTAGAACTCCAGTCGCTGACGCTCCCAGATTTCTAACCGCATAGTCACAGCGGCGAGACACACTACAAGGGCTACTGATCGCTGTCCCGAAACGGCGGGAGCACACCGGAGACGTTAAGGACGTTCGGCCTGATCCTTGTGGTGAATCACTCCCTTCTCTGACCTGGTTGCCCAGATCGCGCAGAAGCACGCAGTCTGTGGGTAGACTACTCCCCTCATTGCAGATCGCGTCGCCGCATCTACGCATAGAGGTGACACAGTTTCGTTTAGAGGAGTTCTGCTCACGCAGCACACTCAACTCATCAGGCGAACTAGACCCAAACCACCATCATCCCGATGGTTAGAGGACAGAACCATCTCCTGGAGCAAAACTCAACAGAGAATGGTAACAGGTCTTCAGTATAGCAGACTGCCTGCATAGCGAGTCAAGCATTTTCCAAGTTTTTCAAATTTCTTCAAAAAAAGAGTAGTGACTCCGGCAGATCATGACAAAAGCCCAAGAGAGATCGCTCGCTCGACAGGCACATCATGATGCGAGACAAGAGGAGACACAGGCACATCATGAAAGCATGTTTATCGCTCCCTGAGCCTGAGAAGCTCAGAGACAACCAGAGAAGAAGGCACGAACCGGCACATCATGAACCACCTCGACCGAATAGACCCAGAGCAACTGGTAATAAGCACGAAGAGTGAGCAGGTTTTAAGGTTTCGGTGGGCAGTTCCGCGCGAAGAGTGAGCACCTCAGCCATTGATTGCTGGAGATGCCGCCTCTGGAACCATTCACCGTACAACGTTTTTGTAAATTGACGACACCGTAAGAGGTCTCATCTCTGCTTCTTTTCCCAGAAAAGAAGCAGAAGCGGCAGGCACCGTGGCAAATCTCAGTGTGCTATCGAACTGGTAGTCTGTTATTTCGTGTGCACTGAAGCGGGTTTTGCTCGACATGCGCTGATCCGTTCCCGCTCGAATTTACAAAAACGTCATGCGACAATCCGCCTGGGAAGGCGGTTTGCAGGTTGCCAATGGTTGTGCTGCTCACCATTCGCCCAAAACTGTCCGCGCACACCCAAAAACCTGCTCACTCTTCGTGCTTATTACCAGCAACAGGCACATCATGACAAGCATCTCGGTGAAGAAAGCATTGGAGACAGGCAGATCATGTCAGTTTTCCGAACTCACCAGAAAGCTTTTCCAGACGCGTCTGTTGGAAAGACCATAAATTCGCCACTTCTGACGCATAAAATCGCCATCTAATTGAGCTTGATGAGAATATATATTCTTTACTTTTCTGACGCATATCATTGCCCAAGCTTGAAATTGACCCATAAATCTGCCTTAAAA
>WNFX01001497.1_pt1 | contig 28833 bp, 28 predicted proteins | sample 5400111 | NCBI WGS metagenome assembly WNFX01 (sample SAMN13153363, study PRJNA577476) | soil metagenome | isolation source: 40 cm soil or saprolite under grassland replicate 1 | place: USA:California | collected 2016-06-15 | reverse complement strand
CCGCCCGCCACAACATGCGCTATCATTTGGCCTATATCGGTTGGTTGGTGCGCACGCGCGATTGGCTCGCAGGGGGGCGGATGAGTTACGCCGATCTCGCCGCGGCCGCGCACCTCTCGGCGGCCGACTATCTGGGCGATGTGCCATGGAACGAAGACGAGGCCGCGAAGACCTGGTACGCGCAGATAAAGTCGCGCCCGTCGTTCCGTCCGATCCTGGCCGAGACGCTGGCGGGCATCCCGCCGTCGGAGACCTACGCCGACCTCGACTTCTAAACGATCCGCCGGCGCTCAAAGCGGCGCTACTGGGCGCCGCGCGCCAATACGGCTTCGACGCCGTCGGCATCGCGCGGCCGGATTCGATCCCGCAAGCGGCCGAGCGGCTGCGGCATTTCCTCGCCGAAGGCGCCCACGGCGACATGGATTGGATGGAAACGACCGCGGTGCGGCGCGAGAGCCCGGGCGCGCTCTGGCCGCAGGTGCGCTCCATCATCATGCTCGGGCTCAACTACGGCGATGGCCCTGATAGCGATCCGCTGGCGATCTTGCGGCGGCGCGACCGCGGCGCGATCTCGGTTTACGCGCGCGGCGACGACTACCACGACGTCATCAAGTCTCGCCTCAAGGCACTGGCCGGCTGGCTGACCGCGCAAGCCGGCGGCGACGTGAAGGTTTTCGTCGACACCGCGGCGGTGATGGAGAAGCCGCTCGCCGCCGCCGCCGGCCTCGGCTGGCAGGGCAAGCACACGAATTTGGTCTCGCGCCAATTCGGGTCGTGGCTGTTCCTCGGCGCGATCTTCACCACGCTCGATCTGCCGCCGGACGCGCCGGAAACCGATCACTGCGGCTCCTGCCGCGCCTGTCTCGATGTCTGCCCGACGGCGGCGTTTCCCGCGCCCTATCGGCTCGATGCGCGCCGCTGCATCTCCTACCTCACGATCGAGCACAAGGGGCCGATTCCGCGCGAGCTGCGCGCCGCGATCGGCAACCGCATCTTCGGCTGCGACGATTGCCTGGCGGTGTGCCCGTGGAACAAGTTCGCGCAGGCCGGCCACGAGCTGAAGCTATCGGCGCGGCGTGAATTGCAGGCCCCTCGTCTCGCCGATCTCGCCCGTCTCGACGACGCGGCGTTCCGGAAGATGTTTTCGAAATCGCCGATCAAGCGCACCGGACGCAATCGCTTCGTGCGCAATGTGCTCATCGCGATCGGCAATTCCGGCGATGCGGCGCTCGCACCCGAGGCCATCCGATTGTTGGGCGATCCCTCGGCGCTGGTGCGCGGCGCGGCGGTGTGGGCGCTCAGCCGCCTCTTGCCGGCGGAACGGCTCGCCGCGCTTGCGATTGATCATCGTGCGCACGAGAGCGAGCCGCTGGTCGCAGACGAATGGACGGCAGCGCTCGCGGCGACGGCGGCCTGATGGCTACGCTCGTTTGTCTCGGGCTGGGCTACTGCGCCCGGCATTACGTCAGCGAATTTGGCAAGCGCTTCGATCGCGTCGTCGGAACCACGCGCAGCGCGCAACGCGCGGCTGCGCTCGGGCGAGAGCGCCTCGGCGGTCGGCCGGCCGAGATACTGGTGTTCGATGGGACGGCGCCGTCGCGCGAGCTCGCTGGCGCAATTTCGCAAGCCGATGCACTGCTCATATCGGCCGCGCCGGCGGACGGTCGCGATCCCGTGCTCGCGATGTTCGAAGACGAGATCGCACGGGCGCCGGGGCTCAAGTCCACGGTCTATCTGTCGAGCCTCGGCGTCTACGGGGACAGCGGCGGTGCGTGGATCGACGAGACCGCGCAGACCATTCCGGCGCTCGCCCGCCGCGGGCGCACGCGCATCGACGCGGAGCTTAACTGGCGCTCGCTCGGGGCGCGACGAAACCTGCCGGTCGCGATCCTGCGGCTCGGCGGCATCTATGGTCCGGGACAGAATGCAATGGTGCGGCTCCTGCGCGGCACGGTGCACCGCATCGCCAAGCCCGGCCACGTCTCGAACCGCGTCCACGTCTACGACATCGCCCAGGCGATCGATGCGGCCTTCGCGCGCCGCGCCGACGGCGTATTCAACATTGTCGACGACGAACCGGCCTCGCCGAGCGAACAGATCGCGTTTGCGGCACACCTCATCGGGATCGATCCGCCGCCGGAGATCCCCTATGCGGACGCCGGCAAATCGGTCTCGCCCATGGCGCTGAGCTTCTACGACGGGTGCATTCGGGCACGCAATGACCAGCTCAAGGCCGTGCTCGGCGTGAGGCTGCGCTATCCGACCTACCGCGACGGCCTGCGCGCCCTCCATGCGGCCGGCGATCATCTCGCCGTCGTCAAGCCGGCGGCGCCGGCCTAGCCTCAGTCGCGCTGTCCGGCCGGGGGCAACGCGCGCGACGGGCGGCGCCCACCGGACAAGCAGGATAGGGCTGGCGATCCCCGGAGGCTGCCATGACCATCACGGTCTTCATCCGCTACCAGCTCGATCCGTTTCAATGCGACGCCTTCGAAGACTACGCGCGGCGTTGGCTCACCATCATTCCGAAGTGCGACGGAAATCTCCTCGGCTACTGGATGCCGCATGAAGGCACCAACACCATCGCCTATGGGCTGATTTCGTTCGATAGCCTCGCCGCCTACGAAGCCTACCGTGCGCGGCTCAAGGCCGATCGCGAAGGCGCGGCCAATTTCCGCTTTGCGCAGGAGCAACGCTTCATCTTGAGCGAGGAACGTACCTTCCTCAGGCCCGTGACCTGAGCCGCCGCTTCTGTTGAAATGAGGCACGCCGGCGCCGCCTCGGCGGCTTAAGCTTTTCGACGCAACGCCTGTCCGCTTCGCCGTAGGGAACGGCCGAACGCAGCGGTGCGCTCAACGAGAAGGTGTTCAAAATGATCGCCGTCATCTTCGAGGTTTGGCCCAAACCCGGACACAAGCAACGATATCTCGACCTGGCTGCCGAGCTGCGCCCGCTGCTCGACACCATCGACGGCTTCATCTCCATCGAACGGTTCGAGAGCCTTTACGAGCCCGGCAAGATGCTCTCGCTTTCATTCTTCCGCGACGAAGCGGCGGTGAGCGCATGGAGAAATCTCGAACCCCATCGCCATGCGCAGGCTCTCGGGCGGGCGGAAATATTCTCCGACTATCGATTGCGAATTGCCGGCGTCATCCGGGACTACGGCATGTCCGAGCGCGCGCAGGTTCCCGCCGACAGCCGTTCCAAGCACGGCTGACGGCTGCGCTCGTTCACGACTCGGCCACGGCCGCAATCAGCCGTTCGATGTCCTCGGGGCGCGACAGGCGATGGTCGCCGTCCTTGATCAGCGTGAGCACGACGTCGTCGCGGGCAAAGCGAGCGGTCAGCTCGACCGTGTGCTGCCACGGCACGTCGGGATCCTGCACGCCCTGGAGAATCCGTACCGGGCAGCCGGTCTCGATCATGCCGTCGAGCAGCAGGTGTCTGCGTCCCTCCTCGATCAGGCCGCGGGTGATCGGATAGGGTTGTTCGGAATACTGCGACGGGCGCGCCCAAACGCCGGCTTGTTCGATCTCGCGCTTGACCTCGGGCGGGAACCGTTTCCACATCAGCTCTTCGGTGAAGTCGACCGCCGGCGCGACCAGCACGAGGCGCGCCACGCTCGGGTCCGGCTGCGTGCGGCGTGTCAGTTCGCGTGTGAGCAGCAGCGCCAGCCACCCTCCCATCGACGAGCCGATCACGACCTGTGGGCCGCGGCAAAAGGCATCGAACACGGCGAGCGTCTCCTCGAACCAGCGGCCGATCGTGCCGTCGGTGAAATTGCCGCCGGATTCGCCGTGGCCGGAATAGTCGAAACGCGTCATCGCCCGGCCGTTGTCCTGCGCCCACAGATCGAGGGCCGCGGCCTTGGTGCCCTTCATGTCCGACTTGAAGCCGCCGAGCCAGAACAGGCCGGGCGCGGCGCCCTCGCGCCACCGGACGGCAATACTGCGGGCCGCAATATCGGTTCCAACGTTCAAGAATTTCAGGCAAAGATCGCTCATTTGGGGAACCTGGCTTTGGGCGCACGTTTTGCGTCGGGCGTGTTTCGCCGACTGCCGGCATTGAATACAAGGATGCCCGAGCGGCAAACAAGCCGATCGGGGTCGAGGGAATGGCCTCCGTGAGCAACGACGACAGCCATGCGCAGCCGCGCACCTTGGCGAGCGCGACCGTCCTGCAGATCGTGCCGGCCTTGCGCGAGGAGCCCGTTGCCCGCGCCGCGCTCAACGTGGCCTCCGCGCTGGTGCAGTCCGGCGCGCGCGCGCTGGTGGCGGCCGAGGATGGACCGCTGGTTGCGGAACTCACCGCGTGCGGCGGCGAGTGGGTGCCGTTCGTGAACGCCACGGTCAACCCGTTCAAGCTCAGGCAAGGCGCACGCGTTCTGGAACGTCTGATCTTCTCCGAGCAGGTCGACATCGTGCACGCCCAAAGCGTCGGCGGAGCCTGGATCGCCAACATGGCGGCGGCGCGGATACCGGTCCGGCTCGTCACCACGCTGCTCGACGTGCCGGCTTCGGGGCTGCGCGGCTATTGGGCCGGCGCGCTCGCGCGCGGCGACTGGGTGATCACGCCATCGAACTTCGCCGCCGCGCCGGTCATGGCGCGTTACAAGATTCCGCACGAGCGGGTTACCATCGTCCCACGCAGCATCGACATCGCCGCCTTCGATCCCGCGGCGGTGGACGCCGCGCGGATCGAGGCGTTGCGCAAGGCGTGGCGAATTCCGCAAACCGCACGGGTCCTGCTCGTTCCCGGACGCGTCGCCCCTTGGAATGGCCAGCGCATTCTGCCCGACGTGGCGCGCACCCTGCTCGACAGCGGTGTGCGCGGCTTCGTGTTCGTGCTCGCCGGCGAACACCGCAGCTATCGCAAATACGCGCGCGCCATCGCGAAGGAGGCGCAGGTCAAAGGCGTGCAGGCGTTCATTCGCTTTACCGGTCATTGCCGCGACATGCCGGCGGCGCTTGCCACCGCCGATACCGTGGTAGTGCCCGCGATCGAGCCGCCGGTGCTCGGCCGCGTGGTGGCCCAAGCGCAAGCCATGGGGCGGCCCGTCGTCACGTCCGATGTCGGCATTTTGCCGGAGCACGTGGCAGCGCCGCCAGAAATGCCGGAGGACGTGCGCACGGGATGGGTGGCCAAGCCGGGCGATGCGGGGGACTTTGCCCACGCGCTCAGCGAGGCGTTCGCCCTCGACGATGCCGCCTACCGTACGCTGGCCGAGCGCGCGCGGCACTTCGCCGAATACATGTTCTCTCCAGAGAGCGCCGTGGTCGCAACCCACGCCGTCTACAGCGCCTTGCTGACGCGCGAGCTCTAGCGGATGGCAGGGCGCGCGACGGCTCGGCCGCGAAACGGACGGAAAGCCGTTGACTTATGCGCGGTTTGTCCTGATCCTTCGTGGGCCTGCGGCAGCAGGGACGTTGCAACAAGATGAGGAGAGCAGAGCCATTCGTCGCCCCATAAGACCCGCGCAGCCCGCCCCCAAGGACGGCCCGCGCATCAACGAGGAGATCCGTGTTCGCGAAGTCCAATTGATCGACCAGAACGGCCACAACCTTGGGCCCGTTGAAATCCAGATCGCTTTGGACAAGGCCCAGGAGGCCGGACTTGATCTCGTCGAGATTGCCCCCAATTCGTCCCCGCCCGTCTGCAAAATTCTCGATTACGGCAAATATAAATACCAGGCGCAGAAGAAGGCGGCGGAAGCCCGCAAGAAACAGAAGGTAGTCGAGGTCAAGGAGATCAAGCTGCGGCCCATGATCGACGACCACGATTACGACGTGAAGATGCGCTCGATGCAGCGCTTTTTCGAAGAGGGCGACAAGGTGAAGGTCACGCTGCGCTTCCGCGGGCGCGAGATGGCGCACCAGGAGCTGGGCTACCAACTCCTCAATCGCGTCAAGGACGATACCTCCAAAGTCGCCAAGGTCGAGCAGGAACCGCGCTTCGAAGGCCGCCAGGTTGTGATGGTGCTGGCGCCGCGGTGATGGCGGCACGCCGGCGGCGAAGGCCCGTTGCGCCGAGCAATCAGGGTTCTGGTTGTATTTCGCGGTGGCCTCTGCCATAACGCCGACCTTCCGCCGCCCGGCCGAAAGGGCTGCCGTGGCGACGGTTATTCAGCACGCTCAAACGAGCAAATCCGGCCGGCCGGGCCATGCCTGCCGCCGCAAAGGAGAGCCAAATGCCCAAGCTCAAGACCAAATCCGGCGCCAAAAAGCGCTTCAAGGTGACCGCGACCGGGATGGTGCTCTACCAGCAATCCCGCAAGCGCCACGGCATGATCAAGCGCACCAAGAAGCAGATCCGCCAATTGCGCGGCACCGCCGTGCTGTTCAAGACCGACGGCGATAAGATCAAAAAGTACTATTTGCCCAACGGCTGATCGCCAGCGGTCTGCCGCCGGCGGTCCGCATCCAATCGTTGCACGCTATCAGTTAAGGAGATCAGCCATGGCACGCGTCAAGCGCGGCGTCACCGGGCACGCCAAACACAAGAAAGTCTTGAAGGCCGCCAAGGGCTATTACGGCCGGCGCAAGAACACCATTCGCATCGCCAAACAGGCGGTGGAGAAGGCAAACCAATACGCCTATCGCGACCGCAAGCGCCGCAAGCGCACCTTCCGGGCGCTCTGGATCCAACGCCTCAATGCCGCGGTGCGCCCCTTCGGGCTGACCTACAGCCGGTTCATCGGCGGCCTCGGCAAGGCCGGGCTGTTGGTCGACCGCAAGGTGCTGTCGGACCTGGCGATCCGCGAGCCCGCGGCCTTTGCGGCGATTGTCGAGAAGGCCAAAGCCGCAATCGCGGCGTGAGGATTAAGAGGACGCAGGATGGACGACGGAGACGATGGTCCCTTCCTTATCCGTCCTTCGCCGTCCGTCCTGCGAACCAAACGATGATCGACCTCAGCTATGTGCATTGCATGGCGCGCTATAACCGCTGGCAGAACGAGAACCTCTATGGCGCCGCCGACACGCTTTCCGACGCCGAGCGGCGACGTGATCGCGGGGCGTTCTTCGGCTCGATCCACGCCACCCTCAACCACCTGCTCTGGGCCGATCGCATCTGGATGAGCCGCCTTGCCGGCACGCCCCGCCCCGACGGCGGAATTCCCGAATCCGTATCGCTCCATGACGACTGGGACGAGCTCAAGCGCGAGCGCAAGGCCTTCGATGCGGTCGTCATCGACTGGGCGGACCGACTCGACGCCGCATCGCTTGCGGGCGAACTCGCCTATTACTCCGGCGCCATCAAGCGGGAACTGCGCAAGCCGAAATGGCTCCTGGTCACGCATATGTTCAACCACCAGACGCATCATCGCGGCCAAGTGCATTGCATGCTGACGCAGGCGGGCGGCAAACCCGGCGATACCGATCTGCCGTTCATGCCGATGTGACGACCGGGCCGGCCCGCGGCACCCGGGGACGAGACCATGCACGACCTCAAAGCCGAACTTCTGCGCGGGTTGTGGTACGTCGCGCTTGTGGGCGCCGACGTGCGCCCCGGGCGGCTCGTGCACAAGACGCTGCTCGGCGAGCCGCTGCTCATCGGTCGCGGGCGCGATGGACGGGTTTTTGCGTTGCGCGACATCTGCCCCCACCGCGGCATCCCGCTGCATTACGGCCGGTTCGACGGCGAGACCATCACGTGCTGCTACCACGGCTGGCGCTTCGACGTGAGCGGCACCTGCGTCGAGATTCCCTCGTTGCGCGAAGGCCAGGAAATCGAGCTCGGCAAGATCCGCTGCGGCGCCTATGCGTGCGTCGAACGGCAGGGCTTGGTATGGATCTATTTCCCACCGGCGGACAAACCCGCGAGCGCGCCGGCCGAGCCGCCGCGCATGCCGGTCTTTTCCGACGAGGCTGCGCCCGCGGCCGCGATCATGCTGCCATTCCCTTGCTCGACCGATCACGCCGCTTTCGGTCTCATGGATCCGACCCATGCCGGTTTTGTGCATACGTCATGGTGGTTCAAGCACCAACCGACCAAGCTGCGCCCGAAGGAAAAGCAATTCGAGCCGATCGAGCTCGGCTGGCGGATGGTGCGACATCCGCTGCCGCCGCAGAACCTGGTCTACAAGCTGCTCGGACGCCACGTCGAAACCGAGATTTCCTACAAGCTTCCCGGGCTGCGCATCGAGGAGGTGCACGGCGACCGCCACGCCGTCGTCGGTCTGACCGCGATTACTCCGATCACCGACGAGGCGACCGAGGTGCACCAGATATTCTGGGCCTCCCCCGGCTGGGTGGCGCCGCTCGCGCCGCTGCTCAAGCCGTTCATGCACACCTTCCTCGATCAGGACCGCCAAGTCGTGGTGAAGCAGCGCGAAGGCCTTGTACACCGGCCCCGGCTGATGCTTATCAACGACGCCGATACCCAGGCGCGCTGGTGGATGCGCGTGAAGGATGAATGGATCGCGGCGCAGAGCGAGGGGCGCCCCTTCGTCAATCCGCTCGAACCCAAGACGCTGCGCTGGCGCAGTTGAGCAAGACCAATGACCGACCTTCGCGCGCTCGAGACCGAACTCCTCGCCGCCGTCGCGGCTGCCAACGACGAAGTGGCGCTCGAAGCCGTGCGGGTTGGGGCGCTCGGCCGCAACGGCTCGGTGTCCGCGCTCTTGAAGACGCTCGGCACGATGACGCCCGAAACGCGCAAGGAGCAGGGCCCGCTCATCAATAGCCTCAAGGACCGAGTCAGCGCCGCGCTCGCCGCGCGCAAGGACGCGCTGCGAGAGCTGGCGCTCGAGCAGCGGCTCAACACCGAAACTGTGGACGTCACGCTGCCGGTGCGCGAGCCGCCGGCGGAAATCGGCCGCATCCATCCCATCAGCCAAGTCGTGGACGAGCTAACCGCGATCTTCGCCGACATGGGCTTTACCATCGCCGAAGGACCCGACATCGAGACCGACGATTACAATTTCACCAAGCTCAACTTCCCGGAAGGCCATCCGGCGCGGGAGATGCAAGACACGTTCTTTTTCAATCCGAAGGCTGACGGCTCGCAGCTGCTGTTGCGCACGCATACCTCGCCGGTGCAGATCAGGACGATGCTGGCGCAGAAGCCGCCGATCCGGGTCATCATCCCCGGCCGCACCTACCGCAGCGACAGCGACCAGACCCATACCCCCATGTTCCATCAGGTCGAGGGGCTCGTCATCGACAAGGGCTCCCACCTCGGCCATCTCAAATGGATCCTGCAGGAATTCTGCAAGGCGTTCTTCGAGGTCGATCAGGTCAAGATGCGCTTCCGGCCGTCGTTCTTTCCGTTTACCGAGCCTTCCCTCGAGGTCGACATCCAATGCCGGCGCGACAAGGGCGAGGTCAGGTTCGGCGAGGGCGAGGACTGGATGGAGATTCTCGGCTGCGGCATGGTGCATCCGAACGTGCTGCGCAATTGCGGGCTCGATCCCGACGAGTATCAGGGCTTCGCCTGGGGCCTGGGGATCGATCGCATCGCCATGCTCAAATACGGCATGCCGGATCTCCGTCCGTTCTTCGAGGCCGACGTGCGCTGGCTCTCCCATTACGGCTTCCGCCCGCTCGACTTCCCCACGCTTGCGGGAGGATTGAGCAACTGATCGTTCCCGTTGCACGTCTTTATGATCCAATCCGTGGATCGATGGCCATTCGAGACGGTCACGCCCGGCTGGCTGCCCCTGCCACGCCTCCCCTGCAAATGGGAGAGGGAATAGACCCCGAGTCCGCGGAATGATGAAGTTCACCCTCGCTTGGCTCAAGGAGCACCTCGACACCGACGCGCCGCTTGCGGCGATCGTCGACAAGCTCACCATGATCGGGCTCGAAGTCGAGAGCGTCGCAGACCGGGGCAAACTGCTGGCGCCGTTCACCATCGCGCGGGTGATCTCAGCCCAACAGCATCCGAACGCGGACCGCCTGCGCGTGTGCATGGTCGATACCGGTGCGGGCGATCCGGTGCAGGTCGTGTGCGGGGCGCCCAATGCGCGCGCGGGCATGAAGGGCGTGTTCGTGCCGCCCGGGGCTTTCATCCCGGGCAAGAACATGACGCTCGGCGTCGGCAAGATCCGCGGGGTCGAGAGCCGCGGCATGCTGGTGTCCGAATTCGAGTTGCAAATCTCCGACGACCACGAAGGCATCATCGAGCTCCCCGACGCGGCGCCGGTGGGCGCGAATTACGCGCAGTGGGCCGGGCTCGACGATCCCGTGATCGAGATCAATCTCACCCCCAACCGCGCCGACTGCGCCGGCGTCAACGGAATCGCGCGCGACCTCGCCGCCGCCGACATGGGCAAGCTCCGGGAGACAAGTATCCGGCCGGTCGAAGGACGGTTCCCGTGCCCAGTGACGGTGACGCTGGACTTCGGGACGACGCCTTCGCTCTGCCCCGCTTTCGCGTTGCGGCTCGTGCGCGGGGTGAAAAACGGACCCTCGTCGGCTTGGCTGCAGCGCCGACTCGTCGCGATCGGCTTGCGACCCATCAACGCGCTGGTCGATATCACCAATTTCATCACCTACGACCGCGGCCGTCCGCTGCACGTGTTCGATGCCGCCAAAGTGCACGGCAATCTCACGGTGCGCCGCGCGCGCGCGGGCGAAAGCCTGCTTGCGCTCGACGGCAAGCGCTACGCGCTCGATCCGACCATCTGCGTGATCGCCGACGAGAGCGGCGTCGAATCGCTCGCCGGCATCATGGGCGGCGAGGCCACGGGCTGTTCGGAGACGACGACGGACGTGCTGATCGAATCCGCGCTTTGGGATCCGCTGAACATCGCGCAGACCGGCCGCAAGCTCGGCATCAATTCGGACGCCCGCTACCGCTTCGAGCGCGGGGTCGATCCCGCCTTCATGCTGCCGGGGCTAGAGCTTGCGACCAGGGTGGTGCTCGATCTCTGCGGCGGCGAACCCTCGGAGGTCACGGTCACGGGCACGCCGGAGGTCCCTGCACGCATCATCGATTTTCCGCTCGACGAACTGCCGCGGCTCACCGGCCTCGAGGTCGACCGGCGCGAGATCGAGCGCGTGCTCGGCCGTCTCGGCTTCTCCGTCGCCGGCAGCGGCAAAACCCTGAGAGTCACCGTTCCGACCTGGCGCGCCGACGTCGAGGGCAAGGCCGACCTGGTGGAGGAAGTGGTGCGCATCCTCGGTGTCGACCGCGTTCCTGCGACGCCCTTCGACCGCGGCGAGGCGCCGCGCAAGCCCGTGCTCACGCCCATTCAACTGCGTACGCGCAAAGCCAAGCGCGCGCTTGCCGCGCGCGGCATGGTCGAAGCGGTCGCCTGGTCGTTCATCGCCAAGCCGCAGGCCGAGCTGTTCGGCGGCGGAAAACCCGAGCTGGCGCTCGCCAATCCAATTGCGTCGGACCTGTCCGACATGCGGCCGAGTCTCATTCCCGGACTCGTCGCCGCGGCGCAGAAGAACGCCGACCGCGGCCTCGCCGACGTAGCGCTGTTCGAGGTCGGGCAGGTCTTTTGCGGCGACCGTCTGCAGGATCAACTGACCGCGGCCAGCGGCGTGCGCCGCGCGCTTGTCAAGGCGACCGGCATCGGGCGCCATTGGTCGGCTCCTGCGGCCGAGGTCGATGCCTTCGATGCCAAAGCCGACGCGCTCGCCGTGCTCGCGGCCGCCGGCGCGCCGGCGCAGGCGCTGCAAGTCGTGCCGGGCGGGCCGCCGTGGTTCCATCCGGGACGCTCGGGCACGATCCAGATCGGCCCGCAGAACGTGCTCGGGCACTTCGGCGAACTGCATCCGCGCGCCCTTGAAACGCTCGATGCCGAGGGCCCGCTGGTCGCCTTCGAGGTGATCCTGGAAAAAATCCCGGAGCCGAAGGCGAAGGCAACGCGAGCGCGGCCGGTTCTGGAGCTGTCTGCGTTTCAACCGGTGGAGCGCGACTTCGCGTTCGTGGTCGATCGTACGGTCAAGGCCGCGGACATCTTGCGCGCGACGCAGAGCGTTGATCGCAAACTCATCACCAATGTCACGGTGTTCGACGTCTACGAGGGCGAAGGGATCGAGCCCGGCAAGAAGTCGATCGCGATCGCGGTGACATTGCAACCGCGGGACAAGACCATGACCGACGCGGAGATCGAGGCGGTGGCCGCAAGGATCGTCGCCGAGGTCGGCAAGCGGACCGGCGGCGTGTTGCGGGCGTGAACGCGCTCACGTGCGTTTGCTCGGGCCGCCGAGGAGCTTCACCACCGCATTGCCCGCACGCTCGCCCGATTCCCAGGCGCCGTTGACGGTGCCCCACAGTGTTTCATGCGTGGCTTCTCCGGCCAAAAAGATACGGTTGCTGAGCGGCTCCGTCAGCGTCTTGCGCGCTGACTGGGCGCCGGGTGCGGCGGCCGAGGTGGCGCCGAGCACCCACGGCTCGTTGTTCCAGCGCGTGGCGTGGCGGCGCTTGACCGCGCCTTTGATGTCGGTGCCGTAAAGCCCTCCGAGCCAGGTGATCGCAAAATCAATCATCGCGGCCTCCCCCTTGGCGGAGAGATCGCGCCCGAAATTGCCCCCCACATCGATCACGCAAATCGTCGAGCCGGCCATGTTGCCGAAGATCGCCGCGGTCTGCCTGCTCTGGCTTCTCTCGAATACCAGCTCATCGGCGCGCAGCCCGAGCGGATTGCCCGTCAATTCCAGCGCCACGTGATCGCGGCTGCCGAGCTTGAGCTTCGACGCGGCCTCGAGGTGGCGCTTCGGCAAATCGGGCGCCAACTTGATCTTTCCACTGGTAAGAACATTGGTCGAGACCGTGATGATAACCGCCTCGGTCCTGAACTGACCTTTCGTCGTGTCGACCTCGATGCGCGAGCGGCTCCACCATTCGATGACTTTCACCGGCGTTGCCAGCAGGAGCGGGAGCGGAGCCGCAAGCTTCGCGAGCAGCGCGCCAAATCCCTGACGGCAGAACGCGCTGTTGTCGCGCTCGCCCGAGCGGGAGAAATCGGCCGCCGAAACCTCCGCGAGCTCCTTGCTGCAGCCGTAAGGCCCGAGCACGAATTCGACTGTCGGCCGCCATTCGCCGAGGTCCTTCGGCAACACCTGGGTACAGGCGACGTCGCTCTTGCGCGCCGCATCCGCAATGGCGGTGTTGGCGCGCACCAGGCTGGCCAGAAAATCCTCCATCTCGCCTTCGCGCGCGTAGCGGCGTCCGATGCGCATGCGCTGGCCGGGCGGGGCCGAATAGATGTCGAACCCGGACTGCATGGCGAGCTTCGCCAGCGGATTGATGTCGGCGGCGTAAATCCAGTGGGCGCCGCGATCATAGGGCACGCCGAATGTCTTGGTGTCGGTGATGCAGCGTCCGCCGACCTGGTCCGCCGCCTCGAGCACGACAAAACGCTTGCCCGCCGCCGCAAGCCGCCGCCCGGCGGCGATGCCGGCGGCGCCCGCGCCCACGACGACGGCATCGACCCAGCCGGAGCGCGGCACCTCGGGTGTGGGCGCCGGACGCGGCGCTGCAAGCGCAGGCGCGGCCGCCAAGGCCGCGGCGGAAGAGGCAAGGAACGATCGGCGGCTCAAACGTCTCATGGCGCACAGAGTGTCAAGCGTTGCGAGGTCTACCACGGAACGCGTGCGGCGCACGTCCAAAATCTTTTCCCGTCATCACCATGCTTGCGGTATCGCCACAGCAATGCCTTATTCAAACGCGGCGCCCACGGAGCCGGAACCAAGGGAGGGAGACGACGATGATCGACGCGGCCGTCAAGGCGCTCGCTCAGATGTTCTCGCCGCCGTTTCGGTTGGTGCTGTTGAAATCCGCCGGGCTCGCGCTCGTCCTGATCGTGCTCATCGCCATTGCCCTTCATCGGCTGCTGGTCTGGCTCGCAACCGCCGGTGCGAATTGGGCCGAGACCGTATTTGGCATCAGTGCACCCGCGCCAGTGTCGATCCTCATCTGGGTTGTTTCCATCGCCGCGGGCCTCGGCATCATCGTCGGATCGGTGTTCTTGATGCCGGCGGTCACCGCGCTGGTCGGCAGCTTCTTCGTCGACGACATCGCGCTCGAAGTGGAACGCACTCACTATCCCACACAGCCTGTCGGCAGGCCGCTGCCGCTGACGCGCGCGCTCGTCGAAGGCGTGAAAACGGCCTTGCTTGTGGTCTTGGTCTATCTCGTCGCGCTGCCGTTCCTCCTCTTCGCCGGCTTCGGCGTCGTCATTTTCTTCCTGGCCAGCGCCTATTTGCTCGGCCGCGAATATTTCGAGTTGGCAGCCATGCGCCACCAACCCGTCGTCGAGGCCAAAGAACTGCGCAAAATGAACCAGAGCACGGTCTTTCTCGCCGGCATGTTCATCGCGGCCTTCGTGTCGATCCCGATCGTCAATCTCGCCACGCCGCTGTTCGGCATGGCTTTCATGGTGCACGTGCATCAGCGGATCATGGACGACATGCGGCCGAGGCTAGACGACAGACGACCCACTATGGAAAAAGCGCGATAGACGCGTTTGTCCTTTTCCTGTCCTCTATCGGCTGCACTCCGTTGGCGGTCATTTGTCCGCCAGCTTCGTCACCGCGACCCCTACCGTGCCGTCGGCCTCCGCAATCACGCGCAGCGTTTTGGCGTCGAACTCGATGCCGACGAGCCGCAGATCGGTGACGGCGGCATCGACGCGAACGCCGTCGGCGCTCTTGCGAAAATCGGCGATCGCCGCGTCGATGCTCTTGCGAGCATTCGCCGCGAGCGGCACGAGATCGACCACCGCGTTCTCCGCCAGCGCCTGTTCCAGATAAGGCACCGCGGTGCGCGCCGCCGTGCCCAGCAAGCCGAAGGCGGCCTCCGACTCGACATCGAGCGCGATGTCGTTTAGGCGCAGCGTCTGATGGGCACGATCGAGCACCGGCCGACCCCACACGTGAACCGTTGCCTCGGCGCCGAAACCGAACCAGCTCTTGTTCTCGTTCGCCTTGACGCGCAGCGAGAGCAGCAGCCGGTCACCCGATGCCGCCAGATTCAAGCTCCGGATCGTGGCGCTGAACGCGCTGCTCTTGTCGTCGGGAAAAGTTTTTCCCTTTAGTTGCGCCTCGAGCAACCGATTCACTTCGGCGAACGGAATATCGATCGGCACCGCGATATTGACTCGACCCTGCTCGATCTGCGGGACGAGCTCCAATTGCGCCGGGAACGGGCAATTGGGCTTGGTCTCGTTGGGCACGATCCGCGTCTGCGCTTCGACGCCGATGGTCAGCGTGAGCGCGCTGCCGTCAATGTGTGGCTGCCCGGCGAAGGCTCGCGTGGGACGAAGCTCCAGCCATAGATTGGGCATACCGGCCGCCGCCGCGCCGAGCGAGATCGAGCGGCACATCTTGGCCCACTCGCGCCGTGCCGCCAGCTCGAGAAAGGGATCATCGCGCAGGCGCGCCTGTAACACCGTCACCTGTTCGTTGACGGCGCGATCGATGAACGGCTTGAGCTCGTTCGATACGCTCAGCTTCACGCCCAGGATCGCCAGAGAGGCATCCGCGAGCGCAACTTGAGGCGTGAGGTTGGGCTCCACCCGCCATGCCGGCAGCAGCGACGGGCGCGCCGTCAGCGTGACGTTGCCATGGAGATCGGCTCGCTGATCGAGCGTCTTACCCTGCAGGTTCTGCATCCCTTGTCCGAGCCGGCCGCCGAGCAGGCCGCCAAGCGCACCCGCGAGATTGCCCGCGTCGCCGGAGATTTGCCCGGTTGCTCGGAACGTTCCGGAGAGCGCGGTCGACACCACGAGCGCATCCGGCCGGCCGCTGACGGCGAGCGGGCTGCGCGCGACCGTCCAGTCGATCTCGGCGTTGGACAGCAACTGCGGCAGCGGGTTGTCGCGCTTGCCCGCAAGATTGCGCGGCGCCGCTGTTTCCAGTGCGCTATGGATCGCGGAGAGTGCAATGGCCGCGGGCGTCACGATCACCGAGTTGCGGGCGACCGGCGTCAGCGGCGGCACCTCGACCAGCGCCGGCCGCTGGTCCTTCGGGCCTGGCGAAAGCCAGTTCAATGCGAAGACCGCGGCGCCGAACGAGACGATGGCGACCACGGCGCCGATGGCGATCTTGGCCCAGGACAGATGCATGCTGGCCACGTCCTCCTAATTGCGGCCGAATCTATTTGACCATCGATCGTGGTGCCAGCAAGGCGGGCCCGGGGGCCAGTCGTCAGTGCTGGGATGAGCGCTGATTGACCACTGTTTTCCCCGGCCACTTGCAGAGGTCGGCGATCAGGCACTTCTCGCAGAGGGGCCGACGCGCCAGGCAGACATAGCGCCCGTGCAGGATCAGCCAGTGGTGCGCATGGCGCTTGTATTTCGCCGGCACCACGCGGTCGAGCTTGGTCTCGACCTCAAGCGGCGTCTTACCGGCTGCCATACCGGTTCGATTGCCGACGCGGAAGATGTGGGTGTCGACGGCGATGGTGGCCTCACCAAAGGCGACGTTGAGCACGACATTCGCGGTCTTGCGGCCGACCCCGGGCAGCGCTTCCAGCGCCTCACGCGTGCGCGGGACCTCGCCCCCATGCTCGTGCACGATTTTCTTCGACAGGGCGATGAGATTCTTCGCCTTGGTGCGGAAGAGGCCGATGGTCTTGATCAAGTCCTGCAAGCGCTCCTCGCCGAGCGCGGCCATCTTTTCCGGCGTGTCGGCGGCGGCAAATAACGCGGGCGTCGCCTTGTTGACGCCGGCGTCGGTCGCCTGCGCCGAGAGCACCACGGCAACCAGCAGCGTGAACGGGTTGATGTGTCTAAGCTCGCCTTTGGGCTCGGGGCGAGCGGCCTTAAAACGGCGGAACGCTTCCTCGATCTCGGCGGTTGTCCATTGCGGCAGCGCGCCGGCCGCGGCCGCGTGGTCGGCGGCCGAACGCTTTGCCGGACTTTTGACTTTAGCCGGCGTGCGCGCGCGGGACTGGCGCAGGCTCTGCACCGTTCTCCGAGGCGCCTTGCGGGCGGTTCTGCGGGCCACCCTGCGAGGTGTCTTGCGAGCCATAGTTCCGGTATAGTGAGCTCCATGGCACCCGACAACGACCCCACCCAAGAACCCGCGATCTTTTCGGCCGTGCTCACCCCGCACCGCTCGCTCAGCCGCAAAGGCTTTTTCGTATTGATGCTGGTAGCGGGCGGAGCAAGCCTCGCGATGGGAACGACATTTCTCCTCGCCGGCGCCTGGCCGGTGTTCGGCTTCTGCGGGCTCGACGTGCTGCTGCTCTATTGGGCGTTCAAGGTGAGCTACCGCCGCGCCAGAGCCTACGAGCAGGTTACCGTCACGCCCTCCGAGCTCACCGTGCGTCAGGTCAGTCACCGCGGCCGGATCAGCGAATGGACGCTCAATCCGCTCTGGGTTCGGCTCGACCGCGTGGTGCACGCGGAGTTCGGCATCGAGCGGCTGTTCTTGGTTTCGCACGGGCGGCGACTTGCGATCGCGGGCTGCCTCGGACCGCAGGAGAAAGAGAGCTTCGCGCTGGCGCTCTCGGCGGCGCTCGGCGAGGCCAAGCGTGGACCAACCCGGACGGTATTCGATTAAGCAATTTGCGCGCAGAAACCGGGTGGTCGGGCCATCGACCGCGGCCTAGGTAGGGAGCAAACGATGGAGGCGACCATGCTCTCTCCCGATCGTGTTCGCGATCATGAGCCGCTCAGCCCCGCCGCCGCAGACTACGACGTCGTGCGCCGGGCCATCGCGTTCGTCTCCGAGCACTGGCGCGCGCAGCCGGAGATCGATGCCATCGCGGCGGCAGCCGGGGTGAGCGCCAGCGATCTGCATCGCCTGTTCCGCCGTTGGGCGGGCATCACGCCCAAGGCCTTCCTGCAGGCACTCACGCTCGACCACGCGCGCAGGCTGCTGCGGGACTCCGCGAGCGTGCTCGATACCACGTTCGAGGTGGGCCTATCCGGGCCGGGTCGGCTGCACGATCTCTTCGTCACTCACGAGGCGATGTCGCCCGGCGAATGGAAGTCGGGCGGGAGCGGGCTGACCATGTCCTATGGCTTTCATCCGTCCCCGTTCGGTACCGCGCTGGTGATGACGGCTCCGCGGGGGCTTGCCGGGCTCGCGTTCGCCGATCCCGGCGAGGAACAGGCCGCGCTCGCCGACATGAAAGGCCGCTGGCCGAAGGCGAACATGGTCGAGGACCGCGCACGTACGGCGCCGCTCGCCCGCCGCATCTTCGATAGCCGGCTGTGGCGGGCCGACCGGCCGCTGCGGGTGGTGCTCATTGGTACCGACTTCGAGGTGCGGGTGTGGGAAACGCTGCTGAGGATTCCCATGGGCCGGGCGATAACCTACTCCGGCATCGCGGCGAAGCTCGGCGCCACCAACGCCGCGCGCGCCGTGGGTGCCGCGGTAGGCAAGAATCCGGTCGCGTTCGTGGTGCCCTGCCATCGCGTGCTGGGCAAAAGCGGCGACGTTACCGGCTATCACTGGGGCCTCACGCGCAAACGCGCGATGCTGGGCTGGGAGGCGGCAAGAGTCGCAAGGTGATAGTGGCAAGCTGATATTGATGGAGCCGTAGCGTAAGCAACGGCCTGTGCCGTCGCCTAACGCAAGACGTCTGCGACGTTCAATGCGGGCGTCGCCGCGCGCGCGAAATCGCCTTTGCGATAGGCCGCAAGCGCTTCCGCGTTCTGCTGATCCATGAAGTCGGCGAGCTTGGCATAGGTCACGCAGCGCACTTCCGGCAGGCCACAGACCGCGCGCGCGAACGATTTGAGCGCCTCGTTATAAGCGCCGCCGCCGTAATTCATGAAATGATGCCCGATGTGCAGCGGCGCGCGGTTTCCGGCGTAATTGGTCTTGAAGTAGCGGAGATAGGTTTGCAGCGTCTGTTCTCGCACCGCCTCGTAACGACGCGGATCGTAGACGGCGCGGGACTGCGCCACGAAAAAATTGTAGTCCATCGACAGCGTGCCCTTGCCCGAGCCTTGGATCTTCAGCATCGCCAAATTGAACCGCCACACTCCGTCGATCTTCTCCGGCCAGGCATTGGCAAAGCTGACCCCGCTGGTGTCGTAGCGGAAGCCGTGCGCCTTGAGGGCGCCATATAAGCCCGCGCCCGTGGCGAGATAGGGCGCGCGGAAACCGATCACATCCGTGACAGCAAATGCGAATTTCGACTCGGCGAGCCCGTTGTTCGGCCCAACGTTCTTCAAGACACCGCTGAACGCCCTAAATTCCTTCTCCCAATCACGCACCGACCACGCGGAACCGTTGAAATGGCCGACCGCGTGCGAGGCGATCTCGTGGCCGCTGCGGTAAAGAGCGTTCGCGTATTCGACGCGTTTGCGAACCTGTTCGGGCGAGCCGCCGAAGCTGATGCGGGAATAGCCCCGCCGCTGATGCGGCCCTTCATAGATGTTCCTGCTGCCGTCGGCGATGAAATTGCTGCCGCTGACGAAGAAGGTGAAGTGAAGTCGGTCGCCGTCCCTGTTCAGCTCGGCAGCGAAGTCGGTGAGTTCCTGCCAGCGCTCGAGCTCGGTGCAATTGTCGAACGCCATGACGATGAATTGCGGCGGGCGATCGACGCCCGCCTGCGCTGGCGCAAGGGCGCCAAAGGTCACGAGCGTCGCCACTGCGGCGACGAGTCGTCCGGCGGTCAATTCAGCCCCCCGACCGAAAGTGACAGCGATTCAGTGGCAGTTTATCCGATCTCGGGGTCGAATTGATTGCCGTCCATGGGATTGACCACGGCGCCGAGCAGAAATCGCGCCGGTGTGACACGAAAAGCACGGTTTCGCATTGCCACCGATCCGCGGCGAGCGGCCGCGCTGGTTGACGATGGTGTCGCAATCCCACACAACCACTCGACGCGCCGTCGTTGCGCGCGGCTGCAATTTCAGCAACGCCGGTGAGGCACGGGGACCGTGGAGATGCAGAAGCGCCGTCCGGTGATGCTGGTCGTACTTGACGGCTGGGGCTGGCGCGAGGAGGCGGCCGATAACGCCATCCGCCAGGCGCGGACTCCCAGCTTCGACCACTTGTGGGCGACCTGCCCGCACGCCTTCTTGCATACGTCGGGCGAGGATGTCGGCCTGCCATCGGGGCAGATGGGCAATTCCGAGGTCGGACATCTCAACATCGGCGCCGGCCGTCTCGTGCTGCAGGATTTGCCCCGCATCAACGCGGCGATCGCCGGCGGCGATATCGCAAGTGCGCCTGCACTCAAGCGCCTGATCGAACGCCTGCGGCAGACCGGCGGCACCTGCCACGTCATGGGCTTGGTGTCCCCGGGCGGCGTGCATTCGCATCAGGATCATGCCGCGGCGCTCGCAAGCGTTCTCGCCGCGGCCTCGGTGCCGACGCTCGTCCATGCCTTTACCGACGGCCGCGACACGCCGCCGCGATCGGCGGGGGAGGACATTGCGCGCCTCCTCGCGGCGCTGCCGCGATCCGTTCCGATCGCGACGGTCAGCGGTCGCTACTACGCCATGGATCGCGACAAGCGCTGGGACCGCGTGGCCAAGGCCTACCATGCGATCGCTGCCGCCGAAGGGCCGCACTTCGCAACCGCTGGCACGGTTATCGCGGATGCCTATGCGCACGACATCAGCGACGAATTCGTGGTGCCGGCGGTGGTCGGCGACTATCGCGGCATGCGCGACGGCGATGGCGTGCTTTGCTTCAACTTCCGCGCCGACCGCGTGCGCGAGATTCTTACCGCGCTCCTCGATCCGACCTTTGCCAGCTTTGCGCGCCGGCGCACGGTCCGCATCGCCGTCGCGGTCGGCATGACGCAATACAGCGAGCAGCTCGATGCGTTCCTGCAGACGATCTTCCCGCCGCAGAGTCTAGCGCATGTTCTCGGCCAAGTCGTCGCCGATGCAGGCCGCACGCAGTTGCGAATGGCCGAGACGGAGAAGTATCCGCACGTCACCTATTTCCTCAACGGCGGCGAGGAGAGGCTCTATCCCGGCGAGGACCGCATCATGGTTCCCTCGCCGAAGGTTGCGACCTACGACCTCAAGCCCGAGATGTCGGCGCCGCAATTGACGGACAAGGCGGTGGAGGCGATCGGTTCCCATCGATACGACCTGATCGTGTTGAATTACGCCAATCCCGACATGGTCGGGCACACCGGCAGCTTGGCAGCCGCGGTCAAGGCGGTCGAGGCGGTCGATGCCGACCTCGGTCGCATCGCGCAGGCAATCGGAAAGGCCGGCGGTGCTTTGCTGGTCACCGCCGACCACGGCAATTGCGAACTGATGCGCGATCCCGACACCGGCGGCCCGCACACCTCCCACACCACCAATCCGGTGCCGGTCCTGCTGTTGGGCGGCGGCAACGTCTCCTTGGCGTCAGGGCGGCTCGCGGACGTCGCGCCCACCTTGCTCGAGCTGATGGGCCTTCCCCAGCCCGGCGAGATGACGGGTCGATCCCTGCTGCGCGGGATCCAAACGCGCGATCAGCCGTCACTGAGGCCCAGCACGTCGGCCATCGAATAAAGCCCCGGCTTGCGCCCGCGCGCCCAGAGCGCGGCGCGCAGTGCGCCGCGGGCGAAAATCATGCGATCCTCGGCCTTGTGCACGAGCTCGATCCGCTCGGCCGGCCCGGCAAAGATCACGGTGTGATCGCCCACGACCGAGCCGCCGCGCAGCGAGGCATAGCCGATGTCGCCGGCGCAGCGCGCGCCGGTTACGCCGTCGCGGCCGCGCACGGAGCGCTGCTCGAGATCAACGCGGCGACCTTCGGCCGCGGCGCGGCCAAGCATCAGCGCGGTGCCTGAAGGCGCGTCAACCTTTTTGTTGTGGTGCATTTCGAAGATTTCGATGTCGAAATCCTCATCGAGCGTTTTCGCCACCTGCTTGACCAGCGCCGCCAGCAGGTTGACCCCCATGCTCATGTTGCCGGACTTGACGATCACGGCGCGCTTTGCCGCCTGCTCGATCAGCTTTTCATTCTCGCCCGTGAGCCCGGTGGTACCGATGACGTGGACGCAGCCCTTGCGCGCCGTATGCTCGGCGAAAGCGAGGGTAGCGGCGGGGACGGTGAAGTCGATGAGCCCGTCCGCCTGGGCGAGCAGCGGCTCGACGTCGGTGGTGACCGTCACGCCGTTTTTCCCCAGCCCGGCAAGCTCGCCCGCGTCGCGGCCGATCACCGCCGAGGAGGCCGCCTCCACCGCGCCGGCTAGGACTGCTCCGTCCGTTGCCGCGATGGCATGGACGAGGGTGCGCCCCATGCGGCCGCCGGCCCCAGCCACGATCAGCCGCATGTCGGACATGGCATCTCTCCGGCAAATTTGGCTGCGGGTATAGCGAGGCGGGGATGCGAAGGAAAGTAACGCGCCTTCCACCCCCCTTGCGCCTCCTCTGTCGACGTCGGGCTGTGTCCGCGGCGCCTTGCGCTACGATTGCGCGTCGCAGCCCTCGATGATGAAGAGATCGAGCTCGGCTTTGCCTTTGCGCAGCGCGGCGGCGGCTTGGTACTCCGGCGAGCGGTAGCAATCGAGCGCCGCCCGATAGCTCGGAAATTCGAGCACGACGGTACGCCCACGCACCTTGCCCTCCACCACCTCGCGCTGGCCGCCGCGCACCAGGAAGCGCCCGCCATATTTGCCGAAGGCCGCCATGTCGGCGGTCATGTAGGCCTTGTAACCCTCGGGCTCGGTGACATCGACGTGCGCGATCCAGTAGCCCTTGCGGGGCGCGGCCGCCGGCTGCGGCGCCGGGTGGTCCGGCTGCACGCCGTCGTAGCCCTCGATGATCACGAAATCGCAAACCGAATGGGGAAGGCGCAGCGGCTTCGCGCGCTGATATTCCGCGGAGCGGTAGCAGGCGAGCGCGGTGGCGTAGTCCGGAAATTCGCGCAGCACATTGCGCGAGCGGCTTCTGCCTTCCACCACTTCCTGCGCGCCGCCCCGCACCAGCGCGCGTCCGCGATACTTGTCGTGGGCCGCAGGGGTTGCGGCCATGTACGCCTTGTACCCTTCCAGGTCGCTCACATCGATGTGCGGAATCCAATAGCCCTTGGCCATCTCGCCCTCCCTGTCATGGCTGCGCCGCGCCGGCGATTTCAGCGATGATCGCGCCCGCAGCGGTCTTCGGATCGGCCGCCGCGAGGATCGGCCGGCCGACCACGAGATGATCGGCGCCGGCGGCAATGGCGGCGGCCGGCGTCATGATGCGCTTTTGGTCGCCGGCCGCGGCGCCGGCCGGCCGGATGCCCGGCGTCACCAGCACCATGCCACCGCCGATCATCGGGCGCAGCAGCGCCGCCTCCTCGCCCGAGCAGACGAGCCCGTCGATACCGACGTCGCGCGCCTGCGCCGCGCGTTCGCCGACCAGCTCTGAAACCGTGAAATCATAACCGGCCGCGGCGAGATCGGCGTCGTCGTAGGAGGTGAGCACGGTGACGGCAAGAAGGCGCAAGGCGGAGCCTTTGCGCGCATCGACCGCGGCGTGCATGGTCTGGGGATAGGCGTGCACCGTGAGAAACGATGCCCCGAGCCGCACAACGCTTTCGACGCCCCTGGCAACGGTGTTGCCGATATCGTGCAGCTTGAGGTCGAGGAAGACGCGCTTGCCCGCGCTGGCGAGCGCGCGCGCGAAGTCGATCCCGCCCGCAAAGGCAAGCTGATAACCGATCTTGTAGAACGAGACGGTTTCGCCGAGCCGTGCGACCAGCGCCTCCGCCTCGGCAATCGAAGACACGTCGAGGGCGACGATCAACCGCTCGCGCGGATCAAGCTTCACGGCCGACCTCCTCCTCGTGTGTGGATGCGGTGCCGCGTCGCAACCCCCTCATGCCAAGAGCTTGGCGGTGTCGATGAGCTTGCGCACCACGACCTTGAGCTGGCCGGCCGCGCGCGTATCCTTGAGCTCGTCCATCTCATCGAAGGCGCGCACCGCCGAGATCCAATCGATCGTGTTCTTGATCAGCGGCGTAATCGAGGCGTTGTATTCGGGACTGGCGATGAACACGCCCTGATGCGCGGACATCAATTGCTTGAGTTTGACCGCATTAGGCGGCGGCCCGGCGGTCTCGGCGCTGTCGGCATCGTAGATCGGCAGCGGATAATCCAAGAGCGAAATGCGGGTGACGTCGGCATCCGCCAGCATCAATTCCTTGGTCGCGAGCGCCGCAAGCCGCACATTGTACGACTTTGCCCGCAGCGAGCCGGGAATGACCAGGATTTTCGGGACGGCCATGGCAGACGATGGATGGCGGATTCAGACGACATGATACGCACATGTCCCATCGTTTGTCGTCAGTCCCTTCGATACACCCATACCCGCGCCGGCGGAATATTCATCCACACCCGCTCGGACGCTTCCGCGCTCACGCGATCGAGCCGCTTCGGGATCGGCGCAACCGCATTGTAGGTGAACTGTACGAAGGGCGCGCCCGGCGACATCAGGCCGAAGGCTTCGAACAGCAGCCGCAGGCGCATGCGCAGCGGCTTGGTGAAGAGCGGCAGGCCGGATACCACCCCTGCAGCCGGTTGTTGCAAGACGCCGGTCAGCAGACGCTTAAGGCCGTAGGCATCGCCCTGTACCACGGTCGCGGCCGGATAACGCGCGCGCAAGAGGCGGCAGAAGATCGGATCGAACTCGACCAGCACGAGTCGCGACGGGTCAATCCCTTGCGCGAGCAGCGCCTCGGTGACCGGCCCGGTGCCGGGGCCAAGCTCGATCACCGGACCCGGCCGGCTCGGATCGATATAGGCCGCCATTGTGCGCGCGAGCGCCCGGCCCGACGGGGTCACGGCGCCGGTGGTCAGCGGCTTCTCGATCCAGGAACGGATGAAGCGCACTTCGTCGTCGAGGCGAATGCCGTTCCTCTGTTCGAAGCGGCGGATGCGCGTCTCGATCTTCTTTTTTTGCGTGTCGAATTTCTGCTCGAACTTTTTTCTGTGAGTTTCGAACTGATGTTCGATCTTTCTTTCGAACGCGCCCTTGCGCTGCTCGAACAGCTGAATGTGCTGCTCGATCGTTCTTTCGAGCGCGTCCTTTCTCAATTCGAAAAGGCGCTTCTGTTTTTCAAGCTTCTGCTCGAGCAGTTGCAGGGCTGGGAGCGGCATCTTGGGGCTAACGCTACAGAATAGCTGCCGATTTCACCCTGCAACCGGTAAAGGGCGCGAGTGCAAGGGTCAAGCGGCAATTTGCTCAAGCCGAGCCGGAACGACCCAAGAACTCCTTGACCTTGCCGAAGAATCCCGCCGCTTCCGGCTGCGTGTCCTGGGACGACAATCGTTCGAATTCGTTCAGCAATTCGCGCTGTCGCTTGCTAAGCTTTTGCGGCGTCTCGACCAGAACTTGAATGTACATATCGCCGGTTTGTTTGGAGCGCAGGACCGGCATGCCCTTGCTTTGAAGGCGGAAGCGCCTTCCCGATTGGGTGCCTTCCGGCACCTTCACGCGACTATGGTTGCCGTCGATGGTCGGCACCTCGATCTCGCCGCCGAGCGCCGCGAGGACCATGGAGATCGGCACCCGGCAGTATAAATCGGCGCCCTCGCGCTGGAAGAACGGATGTGCGCCGAGCGCGAGGAAAATGTAGAGATCCCCGGCCGGTCCACCGCGCACGCCCGCCTCGCCCTCGCCCGCGAGCCTTATGCGGGTGCCATCCTCGACGCCGGCGGGAATGCTGACCGAGAGCGCACGCTCGCGCGTCACCCGCCCCGAGCCCGAGCAGGACGGGCAGGGATTATCGATGACTTGGCCGCGGCCCTGGCAGGCCGGACAGGTCCGCTCAAGCGTAAAGAAACCTTGGGCGTGACGGATGCGTCCCTGACCGCCGCAGGTCGGACAAGCCTTGGGTTTGGTGCCGGTCTTGGCGCCCGAGCCGGAGCAGGCCTCACACGTCACCGAGGTCGGGATGCGCACCTGGGCGGTCTTGCCGGAATAGGCTTCCTCCAGGGTGATCTCCATATTGTAGCGCAGATCGGCGCCGCGCTCGCGGCCGCCGCCGCGTCCGCGGCGACCGCCGCCCATGCCGAACAGGTCATCGAAGATGTCGGCGAAGGCGGAAGCCACATCGCCGAAGCCGTGCGCCGCGCCGGGGCCGGCATGCTCGAAGGCGGCGTGGCCGAAGCGGTCATAGGCCGCGCGCTTGTCGGGATCCTTGAGGATCTCGTAGGCCTCGTTGATCTCTTTGAAACGGACTTCGCAGCTCTTGTCGCTGGGATTGCGATCGGGGTGCCACTTCATCGCGAGCTTGCGGAAGGCGGATTTCAGCTCACCCTCGGCCGCCGTGCGCTCGACCCCCAGAACGTCGTAATAGCAGCGCTTGGCCATGCCCGCGTCCACCCCCGTCATTTCCGCCGCAGCGTCGTCAAATCCGACCCGGTCACTCATGGTGCTTTGAAAAAGATGCACCCCTGGGGTTTTGGCCCCAGGGGTTTGGTTGCAATCGAAAACGGCATTGCAAAGGCCTCGCCGAGGTTAGGCCGATTTTTTGTTCTTCTTGTCGTCGTCGACCTCGGTGAATTCCGCGTCGACGACGTCCTCGTTCTTGCCGCCGGAGCCATCACCGCCGGACCCAGCGCCGCCGGGACCACCCGCCGCGGCACCTTCCTGGGCCTGCTTGTACATGGCCTCGCCGAGCTTCATCGAGGCTTGCGCCAGCGCATTGGTCTTGGCCGTGATCGCCGCAGCGTCGCTGCCCTTGAGCGCTTCCTTGAGGTCGGCCATCGCGTTCTCGATCGCGCGCCGATCGCCTTCGCCGACCTTCGAGCCATGCTCGGCGAGCGCCTTCTCGGTGGCATGCACCAGCGCCTCGGCGTGGTTCTTCGCTTCGACCTCGGCCTTGCGCTTCTTATCCTCTTCGGCGTGCGATTCCGCATCCTTGACCATGCGCTGGATGTCAGCCTCGGACAGGCCGCCCGACGCCTGGATGCGGATCTGCTGTTCCTTGCCGGTGCCTTTGTCCTTGGCGTGCACGTTGACGATGCCGTTGGCATCGATATCGAAGGTCACCTCGATCTGTGGCACGCCGCGCGGCGCCGGCGGCAGCCCGACCAGGTCGAACTGGCCGAGCAGCTTGTTATCGGATGCCATCTCGCGCTCGCCCTGGAAGACGCGGATCGTCACCGCGTTCTGATTGTCCTCCGCAGTCGAGAACACCTGGCTCTTCTTGGTCGGAATCGTGGTGTTGCGGTCGATGAGCCGCGTGAACACGCCGCCAAGCGTCTCGATGCCGAGCGAGAGCGGCGTCACGTCGAGCAACAGCACGTCCTTGACGTCGCCTTGCAGCACGCCGGCTTGGATCGCCGCGCCGACCGCGACGACTTCGTCGGGGTTGACGCCTTTGTGCGGCTCCTTGCCGAACAGTTGCTTGACGACTTCCTGCACTTTCGGCATGCGCGTCATGCCGCCGACCAGGACGACCTCGTTAATTTCGGCCGCGGACAGGCCGGCATCCTTGAGCGCCAGCCGGCACGGCTCGACGGTCTTCTGCACCAGATCGTCCACCAACGCCTCGAACTTGGCGCGGGTGAGCTTCATGGTCATGTGCTTGGGACCGGATGCGTCGGCGGTGATGAACGGCAGATTGATTTCGGTCTGGGTGGTGGAGGAGAGCTCGATCTTTGCCTTCTCCGCGGCCTCCTTGAGTCGCTGCAGCGCAAGCTTGTCGCGTCGCAGATCGATGCCTTGCTCCTTCTGGAACTCGTCGGCGAGATAGTTGACCAGACGCATGTCGAAGTCTTCGCCGCCGAGGAAGGTGTCGCCGTTGGTCGACTTCACCTCGAACACGCCGTCGCCGATTTCCAGAATCGAAATGTCGAAGGTGCCGCCGCCGAGGTCGTAAACCGCGATGGTGCCGCTCTTCTGCTTGTCGAGGCCATAGGCCAGCGCGGCCGCCGTCGGCTCGTTGATGATGCGCAGGACTTCGAGGCCGGCGATCTTGCCGGCGTCCTTGGTGGCCTGGCGCTGGGCGTCGTTGAAATAGGCGGGCACCGTGATGACGGCCTGCTCGACCTTCTGACCGAGATAGGCCTCCGCCGTCTCCTTCATCTTTTGCAGGACGAAGGCGGAAATCTGCGAGGGCGAATAGGTCTTGCCTTCGATCTCCACCCAGGCATCGCCGTTCGAGGCGCGCACGATCTTGTAGGGGACGAGCTTCTTGTCCTTGTCCACCATCGGGTCGTCGTAGCGGCGGCCGATCAGCCGCTTGACCGCGAAGATGGTGCGCTCCGGGTTGGTCACGGCCTGGCGCTTGGCCGGCTGTCCGACCAGCCGCTCGCCGTCATCGGTGAAGGCCACGATCGAGGGCGTCGTACGCATACCCTCCGCATTTTCGATAACTTTCGGCGTCTTGCCTTCCATCACGGCGACGCACGAATTGGTGGTGCCGAGGTCGATGCCGATGACCTTGCCCATGTCTCGCTTCCTCTTGCTCTGCGGCAGGTCGGCCGGGTCCTTTCGGCACCCGAACGGAGAGTCCGCGAGACCCGCGGAGCCCCCTCATCCGACCCCCTAAATGCACATCAATGCCGCCCCCCGGCGGCTCTTGGCTCATATAGGAGGGCGGGTTTGGGCCGCAAGACATATCATCACGGATTCGCGCGCCGCGGGTCAGCCCCAGGGCGCTGTGCCGCAAAGTGGACGCAGGCTCGCCGCACGACCAGGAACGGCGCTCGCACATGCCCATTTGACAAGGTGCAATGGCGGACGACGATGGCGGCATGACCGCTGCGCGTCCGCTTCCAGGCTTTCGCCTCGTGCCGGGCTATCTCGATCGGCCGGCCCAGGAGGCGCTGCTCGCCGCCTTGCGCACGGTATTCGCGCGCGCGCCGCTCTATACCCCGCGCATGCCCAACAGCGGCAAGCCGCTCTCCGTGCGCATGACCAATTGCGGGCCGCTCGGCTGGGTCACCGATGAAGCCGGATATCGCTACCAGCCCCAGCATCCCCAAACCGGACAGCCGTGGCCGCCGATGCCGGATATCGTAATCGATGCCTGG
>WNFX01000983.1_pt1 | contig 28851 bp, 27 predicted proteins | sample 5400111 | NCBI WGS metagenome assembly WNFX01 (sample SAMN13153363, study PRJNA577476) | soil metagenome | isolation source: 40 cm soil or saprolite under grassland replicate 1 | place: USA:California | collected 2016-06-15 | reverse complement strand
CGTGGCCGTCGTGGCCGTCGTGGCCGTCGTGGCCGTCGTGGCCGTCGTGGCCGCAGCGCAGGGCTGGCCGGCGCCGTCGTACAGCACCGTCCATGCGGTCGTGGCCGAGCTGGATCCGGCGATGGTCACGCTGGCGCAGCAGGGCCAGGCGGCGTTCCGGGACCGTTACGAGCTGGTCTACCGGCGCCGCGCCGAGCGGCCGAACGCGATCTGGCAGGCCGACCACACCGAACTGGACCTGCTGGTCCTGGACGCCAACGGCACCGTCGTGCGGCCGTGGCTGACGACCGTGCTCGACGACCATTCCCGGGCGATCGCCGGCTACGCCGTGTTCTTGGGCGCTCCCTCGGCGCTGCAGACCTCGCTGGCGTTGCGGCAGGCGATCTGGCGCAAGGCCGACCCGGCCTGGTCGGTGTGCGGCATTCCCGAGGTGCTCTACGTCGACCACGGCAGCGACTTCACCAGCCGCCACCTCGACCAGGTCGCCGCCGACCTGCGCGTCCAGCTCGTCTACTCCACCGTCGGCCGGCCCCTCTTAACCGGCTAATCTCTCGGATTTGCACTGATCATAGGCTTGGTGGTACGGCTCCCCTATGGCCGATGCGCACGAGGTTCACGTCCAGCAGCACGGCGAGCAGTGGGTCCTTGCCGGCCCTGGTGCCGAGGGCTTTGGGCTGCTCAACGACTACCTCGGCTACCTGGCCGACCGGCGCTATTCGCCACGCACCATCCGCGCCTACGCGTTCGACCTGCTGCACTTCGTGCGCTGGTTGCTGGTCGAGTGCTTGCGCATCGAGCAGGTCACCACCGAGGTGCTGCTGCGCTACTTGGCCGGCTGCCGCGTCCAGACCCTGCCCAGCCGGCCCGCCCGGCGCGGCGACAACGTGTTCTCGATCCGCGACGGCCGCAACGCCGGCCTGGCCCCAGCCACGATCAACCGCCGCCTGACGGCGATCTCGGGGCTGTTTGCCTACCGCTCGATGCGCGATCCCACCGCACCCAACCCGGTACCGTCGGGCCGGCATGCGCGGCCGGCAGCCCCAGGGGAGCGGGCCGGGCTGCTGGGGCACCTGGCCCGCCCCAAGCCGCGCTCTGGGCTGCGGGTGCGCCAGCCCCGCCGGCTGCCCCGTGGGCTGGACCAGGGCGAGACCGCCGCGCTGCTGGGCAGCTTCCGCACCATCCGGGATCGGGCCATCGCGGGCCTGATGCTGTTCGGCGGGCTGCGCTCAGCCGAGGTTCTCGGCCTTGGAGTCCGCGACATCGACGTCGGCCGGGGTTGGGTGCGGGTGGTCGGCAAGGGCGACAAGGAGCGCCGCGTGCCGCTGGACCGCCAGGTCGCCGGGCTGATCCAGGCCTACCTGCTTGGCGAGCGGCCCGAGACCACCTCGACGGCGCTGTTTGTGGTCGCCAAAGGCCCCAACCGTGGCCGGCCCCTGACACTGGCGGGGCTGCGGACGATCTTCCGCTACCACCGCCAGCGTGCGGGTGTCCCTGCCGGGCATCCGCATGCGCTGCGCCACAGCTTCGGCACCGCGCTGGCCGAGGCCGGCATCGACCTGGCCGTGCTCAAGGAGCTCATGGGCCATGACCACGTCGACTCCGCCGCCGCCTACATCCATCTTGCCCCGCCGCACGTGCGCGCCGCCTACGACCAGGCCCGCACCCGCCAACGGCAACGCGCCGCCTCCGTCGATGCCGCCAGCTCCCGCGATCGCCCGCGCACCTGAACCGGCACGGGCGCTGCTGGCCGCCTACCGCCGCTGGCTGGCCGCCCGCGGCTGCGGCAACCGCGCCTTCGAGCAGGCCGCCCGCTCGTTTCTGGCCCGCTGGCCCGACCCGCAGGCCTGGGCGGCCGAGCCGCTGCCGCGACGCCTGGCCGCTGGGAGCAGCACCCGGCCGCTGCTGGGCTTTCTGATGCTGCATGGCCACCTGCGCCCCGGCTACGACTGCCTGCTGGAGCGCAAGCTGCCGGCGCTGCTGCGCGAACTGCCCGCCAGCCCCCTCGGCGGACCGGCCGACCGTTTCCTTGCCGCAGCGGCCGAGCTTGGCTACAGCAACCGCTCCCGGGTCGGCATGGTCTCGCAGGTCGCCTCCCGGCTGCTGATCCAGACCGGCCGCTCGCTGCAAGAGCTGACCCAGGCCGATCTGGACGACTTCGAGGCGGCCATCGCCGAGCGGGAGCAGCGCCGCGACCGGCCGTTCAAGCACTACCGCAGCGCGCTCTACGCCACCCATGCGGTGCTCTACCACCTGGGCGCCCAAGTCGAGCCGTCCCGCAAGAACACCCCGCCAGAGTGGACCTGGCAGGCGCACCTTGCAGGGGTGCCCGAGTCGCTGCGCCGCTCGATGGTCGCCTACCTGGAATGCTGCCAGGGCACCCGGACCCGCTCGACCGTTTCTCACATGGCCGGCCGTCTGGCCCACTTCGGCCGCTTCCTCGCTCAGCTCGACCCTGAGCTCGTGTCGCTGGCCGAGCTGGACCGCCAGCGCCACATCGAGCCCTGGCTGCAGGCCATCGCCCAGGCTCGCCACCACCACTACGGCACCCCGCTGAGCGCCTCGGAGCGGCGCAGCCGCATCCTCACCGTCGCGCGGATGCTGGAGGACCTGGCCGACTGGGGCTGGGCGGAGGCACCAGGTCGCCGGCTGGTCTCCAGCCGGGACATCCCCCGGCTGCCCCGGCTGCCCCGGCCACTGCCACGCTACCTGCCACCACAGGCCGACCAGCGACTGGTCGCGACGCTGGAGGCCTCCCCGAACCGGCTACGCGCCGACGCGCTGCTGCTGCTTCGAGCGACGGGGCTTCGCATCGGCGAGCTGCTCGACCTGGAGCTGTACTGCGTGCACGAGGTTCCTGGCCAGGGTGCCTGGCTGAAGGTCCCCTTGGGCAAGCTCGACACCGAACGCATGGTGCCGCTGGACGAGGAGACCCTGGAGCTGGTGGACCGTATCGTGGCGCACCGCTCCCCAGGCCGGCCGCTGCGACATCCTCGCACCGGGCGGCTGGTGGAGTTCCTGCTCACCCACCAGGGCCGCCGGGTCTCCAAGGAGGTGCTGCGCGACGAGCTGCACCGCGCCGCCGCCGAGGCGGGCCTCGAGCCGGTCACCCCGCACCAGCTGCGCCACACCTACGCCACCGCACTGGTCAACGCCGGCGTCTCATTGCAGGCGCTGATGGCGCTGCTCGGCCACGTCTCGGCGGAGATGAGCCTGCGGTATGGGCGGCTGTTCGACGCCACCGTGCGGGCCGACTACGAGCGGGCGCTGGCGCTGGCCAAGCAGCGGCTCGGCCGGTGCTGCCCGAGGCCACCCCGGTCCAACTGGAGACCGACTGGCGCCAGGCACCGCTGATCAAGGCGCGCCTGGCCGGTGGCTACTGCCTGCGCACGGCCGCGCAGGGGGTCTGTCCCTACACCAACGTCTGCGAGCACTGCCCCAACTTCCGCAGCGACGCGGGCTTCCTGCCGATCCTGGCCGCCCAGCACACCGACGCCGAGGCGCTCGCCGCCGACGCCCAGGCGCGCGGCTGGGGCGAGGAGGCCACCCGGCACCGCCGGCTGGTGGAGCGGCTCGACCAGCTGATGAGCTCTGCCCAAGCCCACCAGGCCCCGGGACCCGCCGACACCAGGAAGAGTTCGGCAGGGTGAGAACGCCACGCACGCCTACCGGTCCCACTCAGTGGGACCGCGCGACGACCAGCCATTGCCCCAACGCGCAATCTCTACCGCTCTTGCAGGGCCGCTGCGATCAAGCGGGCCCGGACACGCGCAGGAGACCGCCGCCATGCCAACCCTTGACCGCGACAAGCTGACACGGTTCCTCGGCGAGCACCTCACCGCCGCAGCGGTCATGGTGCCCATCGATGCCCCCATCGACCCCCGTCAGCCAGTCCGCCACGCACATGCCTACCTGGCCGAGAAGAACTTCGATGTCGTGCTGGTCGACAGCGACCGGCTACTCATCCTGACCCGCGAGGCCGCCAAGCGGGCAGCAGCCACCACGCCGTCGCCGCTAGTCGGTGAGGTCGCCCAACCCCCGCAGCGTGACCGGGTGATCGAGCAGACCCTGCCGCGGACTCGCTGAGCGGTTCGAACTTGGGACCGAAGAGGAGCACACGCTGCTCTCCAAGACCCGCAACAACACCGCGCACGTGCTACACAAGCCCGCCCAGGCACTGCACGCCCTCGACCTTGCCGAACAGTTTCTGGAGAAGCTCGATTCCGCACTCTACTGACAGGACTCGACACCATGCCAGTCCTCGTCAACAGGAGGGTGGACCAGTGACCACCGACCTGGTCAACAGCCATGATCGGTCAAGATTAGCCGGATAACCCCAAGGCCGCGGCAAGATCGAGCGGTTCTTCGGCACCCTGAACACCCAACTGCTACCCGAGCTGCCTGGCCACCTGGTGGACGGCCGCCCGGCAACCCCGCCGCGGCTGTCGCTGCCGGAGTTGGACGCCACGATCGGCCGCCACATCCTCGGCGCCTACCATCCGCGCCCGCACAGCGAGACCGGCGTGCCGCCGCAGACCGCGTGGCTGGCCGACGGCTGGCTGCCGCGCATGCCCGACAGCCTCGAGCAGCTGGATCTGCTGCTGGTCATGGTCGCCAAGCCCCGCACCGTGCACCGCGACGGCATCCACTTCCAGGGCCTGCGCTACCTGGACCCCACCCTGGCCGCCTATGTCGGCGAATCGGTGACGATCCGCTACGATCCCGCGACCTCGCCGAGCTCCGGGTGTTCCACCGCAACCGGTTCTTGTGCCGGGCGGTCAGCCCCGAGCATGCCGGGCAGACGATCACGCTCAAAGACATCCAGGCGGCCCGCTCGGCGCACCGGCGGGCCCTGCGGAGCCAGATCAACGAGCGAGTCGCTGCCGTCGCCGCGTTCCTGCCCGAACACACCCGCCAACCCGCCACGCCACCCACTGGGCCGGAACCGCGCCCGCGCGCCCAGCGCCGGCCGGCCACGGCCACGGCTACGCGGCTGCGGACCTACCGCGAAGACGCCCCATGACCAGCCGCGCCACCACCGCTGGCCGCCAGGCCGGAGCCGGGACCTTCATCGCCACCAAGGAGCACCGCCGGTTCGTCGAGTTCGCCGACGCCGTCCGCAAGTACCGCTACATCGGCCTGTGCTACGGCCCCGCCGGCGTCGGCAAGACGCTGTCGGCCCGCCGCTACGCCCGCTGGGACACAGCCGAGCCCCTGCTGGCGGCCTGGGGACCGCGCGAGGCCTCCGACGCCAAGGTCTACGCCGCCCTGGCACGCTCCCGCACCATCTTCTACACCCCCACCGTCAGCATCAGCCTGCGCGAGCTCCGCGACGACCTGAAGCTGCTCACCGGCCGGGTGGAGGCATGCATCGACCAGCACCTCCACAACGGCCCCCACATCGGCCCCTGCCCACCGCAGGTCGAGTTGCTGGTCGTCGACGAAGCCGAACGCCTGTCGGCGACCGTGCTGGACCACCTCCGCGACCGGTTCGACCGCACCGGGACCGGCCTGCTGCTCATCGGCATGCCCGGCATTGAGAAGACCATGGCCCGCTACTCCCAGCTCTACAGCCGGGTCGGCTTTGCCCACCACTACCGTCCCCTGCAGGGCGACGAGCTCACCTTCGTGCTCACCCGCCACTGGCGCAAGCTCGGCCTGGCCCTGGATGCGGCCGACTTCACCGACCACCAGGCCATCGCCGCGATCGCCCGCATCACCGGTGGGAACTTCCGGCTGTTGCACCGCCTGTTCGTCCAGATCGAACGCATCCTGCGGATCAACGACCTCACCGTCATCACCAACGACGTCGTCGAGGCGGCCCGCAGCACGCTCGTCATCGGCGCCACATAACGCTGGAGATTACGCGCCACCGAGCTTTGAAGGTCACACCTTCCTGGAAGGAACGTAGACTTGACCACCAAAATCGGGTTGGCTGGAGGGTCGGTTGCCGCAGCGTGGACTGGGTCGGAGTGGCCTGATGGTGAGCGTCGTCGGGCTCAGTTTGGCGTTGTTCTCGCGATGGCGCGACGACGAGCTGCGGGCGTTGCTACGTCGCGCGCTCGAGCTGGGCGTCACCTTCTTCGACACCGACGATCGGGACGGGGACGGGCGCGGCGAGCGGCTGCTCGGCGAGGCTCTGCGCGGTGAGCGCGAGCGGGTCACGATCGCCACCAAGTTCGGCTACCGGCCGCTCGACCCGCTGGAGCGGGCCACCACCGGCACCGGGGAGCGCTGGCAGGTCGACTGGTCGGTGCAGTGGGCGGGCCAGGCGCTGGACCAGTCGCTACGGCGTCTCGGCAGCGAGCCGATCGACTTGTGGCAGTTGCACCATCCGAGCATGGCTGCGATCGAGTCCGACGAGCTGTTCGGGTTCCTCGACGAGCAGGTCGACAAGGGCAAGATCCGCGCCTACGGCGTGGCGCTCGGGCCGGGTCCTGGGTATGGGGACGAGGGTGCCGCCGCCATCGCCGAGCGTGACGTGCGTGCGGCGCAGTTGCGGTGGTCGCTGTTCGAGCAGGACCCCGGGCGGGAGCTGGCGCCGCTGGCCGCCGAGCGCGGCGCGGGGCTGGTCGCCCGCATGCCGCTGCCGGACCCGGAGGACCCGCGTCTCGCCCATCTCGACTTCCTCACCAGGGACCGTGGCCAGACCCTCGGCCAGGCTATGGTGAAGTTCCTGCTGCAGCAGCCAGCGGTGGCGAGCGTCATGCCGGGCGTCGCGGATGCGGCGCGGCTCGCCGAGCTGGCAGCGGCGGCGGAGGGACCCGAGCTGACCGCCGAGGACCTCGACATGATCGCCGAACGCTACGAGGCAGGCTTCGAGCTTTCGAGCTAGAGCTGAAGCTAAGAGCTAGAGGGAGAGCACAACGGTGAGAACGGATCGCAGCGAGGCATTGTTCGAGCGGGCCAAGGCGCGCATCCCCGGAGGGGTCAACTCGCCGGTACGGGCGTTCGGCGCGGTCGGCGGGACGCCCCGTTTCTTCGCGCGCGGCGAGGGGCCCTGGCTGTGGGACGTGGACGGGAACCGCTATATCGACCTGGTGCTCTCCTGGGGACCGCTGATCGCCGGGCACGCCCATCCCCGGGTGGTCGAGGCGGTGCGGGCCGCCGCCGCCCGGGGGACCTCCTTCGGGGCGCCCACCGAGGCCGAGGTCGAGCTGGCCGAGGAGGTCGCCCGGCGCGTCCCCGCAGTCGAGCAGCTCCGGCTGGTCAGCTCGGGCACCGAGGCGACCATGAGCGCCGTGCGTCTGGCCAGGGCCGCGACTGGCCGGGACAAGCTGGTCAAGTTCGCCGGCTGCTACCACGGCCACGCCGACGGCCTGCTCGCCGCCGCCGGTTCGGGGATGGCGACCTTCGGCCTGCCCGACTCGCCGGGCGTGACCGCCGCCCAGACCGCCGACACTGTGGTCCTGCCCTACAACGACGCCGGCCAGCTCGCCAAGCTGTTCGCCGAGGCTGGCGACCAGATCGCCGCGGTCCTGGTCGAGCCGGTCGCCGCCAACATGGGTGTGGTGCCGCCCACCTCGGCCTTCCTGACGGCGCTGCGTGAGGAGACCCGCCGGGCCGGTGCGCTGCTGATCGCCGACGAGGTCCTCAGCGGCTTCCGCGTCCACCGGGCAGGCGCGACCGGGCTCTACGGGCTGCAACCGGACCTGCTCACCTTCGGCAAGGTGATCGGCGGAGGCCTGCCCGCCGCCGCCTACGGCGGCCCGGCAGAACTACTGCGTCTGATCGCTCCCGAAGGCCCTGTCTACCAGGCCGGCACGCTCTCGGGGAACCCGCTGGCGACGGCAGCGGGACTCGCCACCCTGTCACTGCTGGACGACGCCGCCTACGCCCGCCTCGACCACCTCGCCACCACGCTCAGCACCGGCCTCCAGGCCGCCTTCGACGACGCCGGCCTGCCCGCCAGGGTGCAGCGCGCCGGCACCCTCTTCAGCGTCTTCCTGACCAAGGACGAGGTATTCGCCTACGACGGCGCCACCCAGCAGGACACCGCCGCCTACGCCGGCTTCTTCCACGCCATGCTCGACCGCGGCGTCTACCTCCCCCCAAGCGCCTACGAAGCCTGGTTCCTCTCCATCACCCACAGCGACGCCGAGGTCGACCATATCCTGGCCGCCGCCCAGGAGTCCGCCCGACTCGCCGCCTCCTGAGCACTACAGGGCGCCGTAGCCGATGTGGACGTGCTCTTGGTGGCCTTCATCGGTGAAGTAGGGGCGGTGGCCAAGCGCCCAGGGGGAGCCGACCTCGATGGGCCGCAGAGGGCCTTGGAGGCGGTCGAGAAAGACGACGAGGGCGCGGGCTTCGCTGCTTTGTGGGCTGATGGGGTGGCCGTTGACCTGGTCGAGGTCCACTGCGCGCCAGACGGTGTGGTTGGACACTCTCGTAGTGCCCGCCACGTAATATGAGTGGCCGCTCTTGATGCAGGAGACGCGGACGCGCCAGTGCTGGGCCAAGACGGCGAGGATCGACTGTACCCGCAGGTCGAGGTTGCCGCTGGCGAGGTCGGGGGCCGGGTCGCAGCCGCGTGCCGTGGTGGTGGTGATACGGGGGTTGTGGACCAGGGCCTGGACGAACGGGTCGCTGGAGGCTGCTGAGGCGGGGGCGGTGGTGTAGCGGGCGGCGAAGGTCAGCACCTCGTGGACGTACCAGCAGGCGTTGTTGTAGCGCATCACCGCCAGATGGACGGTTGGGCTTCCCGACACGCTGGGGCAGAGATCGCCGCTAGGGGGTGCCTGGGCGAGGCCGTTGGCGCAGAGTTTGCGGGCGGCGGCGGGGATGGCGTCGGCGGGGTCGTAGGGGTTGCCGCCGCGGCCGTAGGCCTGCCAGGTGGAGGGGGGGCCGTTGGTGAGGTTGAACTGCATGGGGCCGGCGCAGCAGTGGGCTTGGTTGATGCCGGTGTGGACGCCGGGGAGGGTGGAGCGGCCGTGGTTGGTCTCGACCTTGCCGATGCCGGCCAGCAGCTGCCAGTTGAGCTTGGGGCAGGTGGGGGCGGCCTTGACGTACAGCGCCAGGTAGGCCGCCGGGATATCCGCCAGGGCGTACTGGCTCGCGCCAATGGCACGCCCTGCCGGCACCTTGATGACCGGGGCGGACTTCGCACCGCCCGTCAGGGCATGACGGACGGTACGGGTGACCGCCCCGGTCACCCTCCCGACCGCGAAGCCGGGGGAGGCGCGCCCGGAGATCCCGGCGAGGACCACCAGGGCGACGATCGCACCGACTGCCTTCTGCTTTGCGGCAGGGGTCACGGCACCTTCCAGCCCGACCCGGCACGCCTGACGGTGACCAGGTCGGAGTAGAGGCCGGAGGTGCCGGTGTCGGCCATCACCAGCACCTGGACCTGAGCCGCGTTCACCTGGCGGTGCTGCAGCGCCTGGACCCGCTCGACCGGGACGTGGCGCTGTACCGCATACCAGGCTACGGCGGCGGCCTCGGCTGCCTTGATGCCGGCGGCGCCGGCGCTGCCGCTGGCGCTACTCGCTGCGGCGGTGGAGGCGAGCGCGCTGGCCGGCTTGGCAGCCAGCGCCGCCGTCGGCGCCGACAGGTGCGCAGCCACCGGGGTGGTGCCCGCGCCTCCGTCCGCGTGGTCGTAGAGCCCGCTGACGGCGGCGATCAGCAGGAGAGACAGCCCCGTCGCCATGGCGAGGCGGCGGCCGGCGGGCCTGGTCACAGCACGCAGCGGCACGGTCATGACCTGAGTGGCGAAGGCCACCCCGCCGCTCCCTGGCTGGGTCTTGGCGGACCGGGCGGAGGCGCCGCCGGTCCGGGTGCGGGTGTGGGTGCGCTCGCGGAGGACGGTTGCTTCTGCGTTCATGATGCGTGGCTCCTTCTGGTTCTTGTTCTGGTTGTCGTCCTGGTCGAGGCCTCGTGGAGGTCGTCGCTGTCAGTCATGTCAAGGTCGTCGTCGGGTTCGTTCAGCGCCGGGCGGGCTCGGCGACGGCGGATGGTGCGGCGGATGAACCAGGCGGCGGTGAGCAGTGGCCAGGTGGACCCGGCCAGCAGCACGCCGACGTACTCGTCGGAGGCGTGCACCGCCTCGGCCACCCGCATGACCGCGAACGAGCCCAGCGACGCGGCCGTGAGCAGCGCCACGCACGCCAGCAGCGGGAGCAGCCAGTAGCAGATGACCGCGCCCCGGCGGCGAGGCCCTTCGACCGCCAGCGGCAGCACGAACAGCCCCGCCAGGACCAGCAGGAACAGGACCGTCTGGGCGCAGGCGGCGACCATCGCCAGGACGCCCAGCGCGACCGAGACCGGCACGACGTAGCCGAGCGCGGCGGTGGCGATGAAAGCGCGCTCCGGCCCGTGATGGCCGATCGCCCAGTCGTTGACCCCGCTGACGTTGCGCCGCAGTGCTGTCAGCACACCTGCCTTGTGCGCCGGGGTGGCGCCCGCCAGCACCGGCGTGCCGGTCTGCAGGCGCGACAGCGGCTCGCCCACGAACCCGTTCCAGTAGCTGCCGGCGAGCTGCTCCATCCCCTGCTCGCCGCTGCTGGACCCGGGCGTGGCGCTGCTGCCGCCGTGCCCGGGGTGAACCGCGGCGAGCATGGCGTCCGGGATATTCACCCCGATCCCACCCGCGAACCGCAGGGTGGCCTCTGGCTTGGTGACCAGGAGCGTGGTGGAGAGCAGCAGCAGCACGGCGAGCGCCCAGGTCCGGCGCGAAGGCCGGCGCATCACCCCGTACCCGACCAGCGCCAGCATGGCCAGCTCGGTGCCGCCCTGCAGGAAGGCGCGGTGGTCGAGGCGGAAGTGCACCAGGCCGCCGGCGGTCCGGCCACCCACCAGGAAGTCGAACAGGTTGAGGCGATAGACGTCCCGCTGCCGCTCGATCGACGATTTGGCGAGCCAGGCGGTCACGTGCGCCGTCGTGCGGGCGTAGCCGTTCAGCAGTCCGTGGCCCTGCACGGCGATGGTGTCGCGCTGGTAGTCCCAGGGTTTGCTGGCCAGGCCAGGGGAGTCCGGCCGGTGCGGGTTGGCGATCGCTACCAGGCTGAGCAGCATGAAGCCGACCGCGAAATAGCGCACCAGGGCCGCTCGCACCTGGGCAGCGACGCCACGGTTGCGCGCCGGTCCAGGGAGGGCCTTGGTGAAGGCGACCGGAGCCCAAACCCGGCCGCGCTGGGCGGTACTGTTCACGGCTTCCCCTTCACGTGAACCTATATGGATCGAACAAATGTTCGACCAAACAAGTGTTCACCAAGGTGATGCCGCACGTCAAGTCAACTTTATGAGTGCCGCGAGCCTGCGCATTTCGGCAGTGTCTTTCCCCTTTGCCCTTACCACATGTAATCCACATCTTGGGCCAGGATTGCGCCGGAGATCGCTCGGCCGGTCGGAGATAACGTTATCTCCTGAGGCCGCTAGAGGCCCCCGGTGTGGCGCATCGGCCACACCTTGAGGACGGCGCGGCCGACCAGCGCCGAGCGCGGCACCTGGCCGAAGACCCGGGAGTCGGCGGAGTCGGTGCGGTTGTCGCCCATCACCCAGTAGTAGCCAGGACGGATCGTCACCGGGGGGAAGTCGGAGGTGAAGGTGCCTTTGGGCAGATACGGCTCGGACACCGGCTTGTCGTTGCGGTAGAGCCTGCCGTTCTTGCCCTCGACCTTGTCGCCAGGGAGGCCGACGACCCGCTTGATCAGGTCCTCAGCGCCGGGCGGTGCGCCGCCGAGGCCCTGGGCGAGCGCGCGCCGCACCCAGGTGAGCGCGTTAGTGTCGGGCGCCGCCGAGGCCGGGTCGTCCGAACTCTTGAGGAAGACCACCACCTGGCCGTACTGCGGGTCGCCGATGCGGTAGGCAAGCCGGTTGACCACCACCCGGTCACCGACCTCCAGGGTCGGCACCATCGACCGGGAGGGGATGAAGAACGCCTGAATGAGGAAGCCCTTGACCAGGACCGCGAGCACCATCGCGGTGAGCACCAGCAGCGGCAGCTCGGCCGAGAACCGCCGCGATCTGCGGCGCTGGTGCTGCCCGTGGTAGCGCTGCACACGGCTCGGCACCACCTTGCCGGTGTTGTCCGTGAACGGCGGCCGGACGGTGGTGCTCATTCACGCACCGCCGTCATCGTTTGCCGCTCGCAGCGCGCCTGCGGTGGTGGTCATGGATCCTCCATCGGCGGCACGCGGTCAGTGCTTGACCTGCTGGGGACGGCGACGCCGCCAGGCACAAGCGTAACGCACTCCTGGTGAAGACCTCGCGGGCAACCTCGAAGAATGACCCAGACTCGCCGGGATGGAACACGTACCTGTGCTGCGGCCCCCCTCTGCTAGCCGTTAACAGACTCGGCCGACGCGAGCGCACGGTCGAGGATGTCCAGACCCTCGTGGAGCAGCGCCTCTTCCATCACCAGCGGCGCCAGGATCCGCACTACATTGTCATGGATGCCAGCTTTGAGGGTCAACAGGCCGTTCCGGGCAGCCTCGGCCAGGACCTGGTTGGTGGCGGCCTTGGCGGGCTCCTTGGTGGCCCGGTCGGTGACCAGCTCCAGCGCCATCATGGCGCCGAGGCCGCGGACCTCGCCGACGATGCGGTAGCGCTCGCCCATGGCGCCGAGGCGCTCCGCCAGCACCACACCCATGCGCTTGGCGCGGTCGAGCAGGTCGCTCTGCTCGAACAGCTCGATGGTGGCGAGCGCTGCGGTGCAGGCCAGCGGGTTGCCGCCAAAGGTGCCGCCGAGGCCGCCCGGGCCGGGCGCGTCCATCAGCTCCTGGCGGCCGGTGACAGCGGCCAGCGGCAGCCCTGCCGCCAATGACTTCGCGCTCAGCGTGAAGTCGGGGGTGATGTCCGGGTGCTGCTCGATGGCGTAGAGGGTGCCGGTGCGGCCGAAGCCGCTTTGCACCTCGTCGGCGACCAGCGGGATGTCTAAGGAGCTGCAGAGCTCCGCGATCCGCTCGAGCCACCCCGGCGGCGGGGCGATGAAGCCGCCCTCGCCCTGCACTGGCTCGACGATCAGGGCGGCCACATTGCTCGCGCCGACGTGGACCTTCAGTTCCTCTTCCACGTAGTCGGCGCAGGCGATGCCGCACGACGGGTAGGTGAGGTGGAACGGGCAGCGGTAGCAGTAGGCGTACGGGACCCGGTAGACCTCGCTCGGGAACGGGTGGTAGCCCTGCTTGTAGGGTGCGACCTTGCCGGTCATGGCCAGCGCCAGCAGGGTGCGGCCGTGGAAGGCATTGTCGAACACCACCACACCGGGGCGGCCGGTGGCGGCGCGGGCGATCTTGACGGCGTTCTCGGTCGCCTCGGCGCCGGAGTTCACCAGCATGGTGCGCTTGTCGTAGTCGCCGGGGGTGATCCTGTTCAGCGCCTCGGCCACGGCCACGTAGGGCTCGTTCATCAGCGCATGGGCGCAGGTGTGCAGGTAACGCTCGACCTGCGCTTTGACCGCCTCGACCACACCCGGCGGCGTGTGGCCGGCGTTCAGCACGCCGAGCCCGCCGGTGAAGTCGATGAAGCGGTTGCCGTCAACGTCCTCGATGACCGCACCGTGCGCCGCGGCCGCGTACACCGGGGTCATGGTGCTGACGCCCCGCGCGACCGCGCGCCGCCGCCGCTTCTCTAATGCCTGGCTCCCTGGTCCCGGCACGGCCCCGGCCAGCTTGCGTTCTTGAGGCATGGTCATCGGGCGTCCTCCCTGGTGGCTCCTGGAATCCTGATCATCGCCACCGGCGCCGCTGTGGGGGAAGTGCCCGGCCGTCCAAGCACCCTTCGCATCTATTGGACGAAACGGCAAAGCGGGCTGGCTTTCAGGGGGTCGCTGTGTACAGTTAGGATGTGCCCATCACGGTTGCGGACCTGCTTGCCATCAGCGACCTGCAGCTCAAGCTGGTCGCTGGGGAGGCTGGGTTGCGCCGGCCGATCCGCTGGGCGCATGTGTCCGAGTTGCGCGATCCGACCCGGTTCCTGCGTGGCGGCGAGGTGCTGCTCACCACCGGGCTCGGCCTGCGCGGGGGCGCCCGCGGCCAGGCAGGCTTCATCGCCCAGCTCGCCGAGGCCAAGCTGGCTGGCCTCGGCCTCGGGCTCGGCTTCGGCTTCGACGCCACCCCGCAGGCCATGGCCGAGGCGGCCGACGCGGCTGGTTTCCCGCTCTTCGAGGTGCCCTTCGAGGTGCCGTTCATCGCCATCACCGAGGCGCTGTTCTCGCGGCTGGTCAACGAGCAGTACGTGATGCTGCAGCGCGCCGGGACGGTGCAGCAGACCTTGTCGAGGCTGCTGCTGGAAGGCGCCGGCCTGGACGCGCTGCTCGGCGCCTACGCGCGCATGACCGGCACGCAGGCCCTCCTGTTCGACCTGCACGGCGAGGTGATGGCCGCTGCCCCCCACGCCGCCCGGGCGATCGACCCGCGCTCCGCCTGGGCCGAGGTGCAGCGCCTGCGGCCTGAGGGCAACGAGTTCTCGCTGACGCTCTCCGATCCTGACGGCCACCGCTTCCTGCTGCCGATCCTGGTCGGCGGCAGCCCGGCGGGCTTCCTGGTGCTGGCGAGGGCGGACCGCGGCGAGCCTCTCCACCAGGTGGTCGTGCACCACCTGGCGACCGCGATCGCGCTTGACCTCTCCAAGGCCCAGGCGGTCGCGCGCACTGAGCGGCGCCTGGTCGGCGACTTCCTCGACGCGCTGCTTGAGGGAGAGCTGTCCGCTGAAGAGACCAGGCGGCGGCTGCGCTTCCTCGGCCTCGGCGAGGCAGCGGCGCTGGCGGTCCTGGTCGGCCACCCCGATCCGCCCCCACCGCAGGTGGTCACCGCCGAAGCGGGGCCCAAGGCCGAAGGCGAGCATGCGCTGGAGGCGCTGCGGCGCCAGGTCGAGGACCGCCTCTCGTGCCGCTCCGCGCGCTATGTGTGCAACCTCCACGACGGGGTGGTGGCCGCCCTGTTCGAGGCGGCTGACCTGCCCGAGGCGCGGGCGGCCGCCGAGGACGTGGCCGCCGGGGCGCTCGCCAGAGGCGCTCCGGGCCGCTTCGGTCTGGGCGCCCCCGAGGCGGACCCGAGCGCGCTGCGCCGCGCCTACCAGGAGGCCCGCTTCGCCCTCGGCGCCGCCGGCGCGGGTGCGACCGGGACCGGGGCGGGGGCGGGGGCGGGCCGGGTCGCCAGCGTCGACGACCTCGGCAGCCACCGCCTGCTGCTGGCCCTGCAGGAGGACGCCGCGCTGGAGGCGTTCTCGCGGGGCCTGGTCGGTCCCCTGCGCGCCTACGACCAGCGCCAGCACGGCGCCCTGGTCGACAGCCTGCGCACCTTCCTGGAGCACAATGGGAACTGGGAGTCGGCGGCGCGCGCGCTGAGCGTCCACCGCCACACCCTCCGGTACCGCATCCGCCGCATCGCCGAGCTGACCGGGCGAGACCTCGACCTGGCCGCCGACCGCGTCGAGTTCTGGCTCGCCCTGCAGGCCGAGGAGGTCCTCCACGGCCGTCACACGGCGAAACGATAAGGGGCGAGAGGTGACGAACCGGTGCACCACCATTTCAGCTGTTTGACGATCCGGCAAAAGCAGCCGGGTCACCCTGCCGGTCTGGCTATATCGGCGGATCAGGACCAGTGATAGCGTCCGCGCCAAATCCTATGGTCGAATGGCCTCTCCAGCCCCAGCCCGGCGCGAGACGAGGGATGCCCCATATGGCTGAGACCGAGGTAGCGACCGTCCGCGCCGGCGCGGCCACGGCCAGCGAGCTGCCCGCAATCGAGTTGCTCGGCGTGAACAAGGAGTTCCCCTCCGCGGGGGAGACCGTCCACGCCGTCGATGACGTGAGCCTGCGGATCAACGAGGGCGAGTTCTTCTCGCTGCTCGGGCCCTCGGGTTGCGGCAAGACCACCACGCTGCGCATGGTGGCCGGCTTCGAGGAGCCGACCAGCGGGCGCATCCTGCTGCACGGCAAGGACATGGTCGGCGTCGCGCCCTACCGGCGCGACGTCAACATGGTCTTCCAGCAGTACGCTCTCTTCCCCCACATGGACGTATTCGACAACGTCGCCTTCGGCCTGCGCCGCAAGAAGGTCCCCAAGGACGAGGTCGAGCGGCGCGTCGGCGACGCGCTGCGCCTGGTCGAGCTGCAGGGCCGCGAGCGGCGCCGGCCACGCCAGCTCTCCGGCGGCCAGCAGCAGCGGGTTGCCCTGGCCCGGGCGCTCGTCAACCGGCCGCGGGCGCTGCTGCTGGACGAGCCTCTCGGCGCCCTGGACCTGAAGCTGCGCCGGGCCATGCAGCTGGAGCTGAAGTTTATCCAGCGGGAGGTGGGGATCACCTTCGTCTACGTGACTCACGACCAGGAAGAGGCCCTGACCATGTCCGACCGTCTGGTAGTGATGGACGGCGGCCGGATCCAGCAGCTCGGCACCCCCCGGGAGCTGTACGAGCGGCCCGCCACCCGGTTTGTGGCCAACTTCCTCGGCACCTCCAACATCATCGGCGGCCGCATCGAGCGCAACGGCGAGCTGCTGGCGCTCACCGGGCTCGGGCCACAGGAGCGGGTGCTGACCCGCGACAGCTCCACCGTCCTTTCTGGCGAGCAGGTCGAGATCGCGGTGCGGCCGGAGAAGATCACCCTGCGCCAGCTCGACGACCCGCCGCCCCCCAGCTGCTGCGCCCTGCGCGGCACCGTCATCGACGTGGTCTACCTCGGGACCTCGACCAGTTACAACGTCAAGACCGACGGCGGCATCGAGGTCTCCGTCTACCAGCAGAACACGGCGAGCACCCCGGGCTCCGAGGTGACCGCCGGCCAGGTGGGATGGCTGTCGTGGCTCCCCGAGCACTCCTACGTGCTCGGCCCCGGCCCGGCAGCCGAGGCCAAGGAGGAAGCGGAATCATGACCAAGCCGATGGATCGAGACCGAGAGCGCCAGCAGATGTCCCCGATCGACCCGTCGCTGCTGCGCGGGCTGACCCAGCCGCGCTGGAGCCGCCGCGCCTTCCTCGGAGGCGCCGGCACCGCCGGGGCTGCGGCCCTGCTGTCCGCCTGCGGCGTGTCCGGGTCCAACAAGCCGGCCGCCCAGGCACCGGACGCGGTCGCCCAGTTCTGGGCGAACAAGACCAAGGCGGGCATCCTCAACTTCGCCAACTGGCCGCTGTACATCGACGTCGCCAAGGTCGGCGGCAAGACTGTTCACCCCTCCCTGGAGGACTTCACCAAGGCCACCGGCATCAAGGTCAATTACAAAGAGGCCATCAACGACAACGACTCGTTTATCGGGAAAATCTCCCCGTCCCTCAAGGCCGGCCAGGACACCGGCTGGGACCTGATGGTGATCACCAACGGCGGTTCCATCGAGAAGCTGATCCGCCAGAACTTCCTCACCCCGCTGGACCACTCCAAGCTGCCGAACTTCACCGCCAACGCTGCGGCCAACTTCAAGAACCCCAGCTACGACCCCGGCAACAAGTTCAGCGTCGCATGGCAGTCGGGGTTCACCGGGATCGCTTACAATCCCAAGCTGACCAAGCGGCCGATCACCAGTATCCAGGACCTCTTCGACCCGGCCTTCAAGGGCCGCATCGCGATGTTCGGCGACACCATCGACACGCCGACCATGATCATGATCATGCTCGGCATCGACCCGGTGAAGTCGACCGTGGCCGACTGGCAGCGCGCTGCCTCCAAGCTCAAGGAGCAGAAGCCGCTGCTGCGCAAGTACATCGACAACTCCGGCGAGGCCGACGTGCTCAGCTCCGGCGAGGTCGCGATCTCGATGGCCTACTCGGGCGACATCTTCCAGCTGAACAACTCCGGCTCGCCCGACATCAAGTTCGTGGTCCCCAAGGAGGGCGTCACCCTCTGGACCGACAACATGTGCATCCCCCTGAACCCCGCGCACCCGGTCGACGCGATCACCTACATGGACTACGTCTACCAGCCGAGGGTGGCCGCGACCCTGGCGGAGTACGTCGACTACATCACCCCGGTCCCTGGCGCCAAGCAGGTGGTCCTCGACGACGCCAGCAAGGCCAAGGGTGCGGACAAGAGCGGCCTGGAAGGCTTGGCGTCCAGCCCGCTGGTGTTCCCGACCGACGCCGACCTGAGCAAGACCTTCCGCTACCGCGTGCTCACCCCAACCGAGCAGGTCACCTGGGACCGCATCTTCCAGCCGATCATCCAGGGCTGAGGCGGAGCGACCACGGTGCGTAAACGCATAGGGGCCGCTCCGTACCTGATGGTGCTGCCCGGGGTCGTGTGGCTGGCGCTGTTCTTCGTGATCCCAGGGTTGCTGATCCTGTCGCTGTCGCTGCAGAGCGGCAACTACGAGCAGGGCTTCCGCTTCACCTGGCACTGGGCCAACTACACCGACGCCTTCAGCTTCTACCACACGCAGCTGATCCGCTCGATCGTCTACGGGCTGGTGGTGACGGCGTTGTGTCTGGTGCTGGCCTACCCGGTGGCGTACTGGATCGCCTTCCATGGCGGCCACCACAAGACCACCTACCTGTTCCTGATCCTGCTGCCGTTCTTCGTGTCGTTCGTGATTCGTACCGCCGCCTGGAAGTTCATCCTCACCGACAACGGCATTGTGTTAGGACCGCTCAAGACCGCGCACCTGCTGCCGCAGAGCTTCCACATCCTGGCCACGCAGTACGCGGTGATCGGCGGGCTCACCTACAACTTCCTGCCGTTCATGGTGCTGCCCCTGTACGTCGCGCTGGAGCGCATCGACCCCGACCTGCTGGAGGCGGCCGCCGACCTGTACTCCAACGGCCGGCAGGTGTTCCGGCGGGTGATCCTGCCGCTGTCGATCCCGGGAGTGTTCGCCGGCATCCTGCTGACCTTCGTGCCCGCCGCCGCCGACTTCGTCAACGCGACCATCCTCGGCGGCACCGACACCACCATGATCGGCAACGTCATCCAGTTCGAGTACCTCAACGCCAACGACTACCCGCTGGCATCGGCGCTGTCCTTCGTGGTGATGGCCGCCCTGCTGATCGGCGTGTTCGCCTACGCCAAGGCGCTCGGCACCGAAGAGGCGATGGAGATGGCGGCGGCATGAGCACGGTGGCGCCAGCGCCGGTCCTGGAGCGGGAGGTCGGCGCGCCGCTGCCGCAAGCGGCGCGGCGTGGCCGTGGCCGTGGGCGCCTGCTGCACGTCTATACCTGGGTGCTGATCTTCTACCTGATGGCGCCGATCCTGATCATGATCCTGTTCGGCTTCAACAACACCAAGGGGAAGCTGAACGTCCGCTTTCAGGGGTTCACCCTCACCTGGTACAAGAACCTGCTGGCGATCCCGGAGCTGACCACCGCGCTGCAGAACTCGCTCACCATCGCGCTGTTCTCCACGCTGCTCGCCACCGTGTTCGGCACCATGATGGGGATCGCGCTGGGCCGCTGGCGCTACCGGGGCCGGGGCGTGACCGACCTGATCCTGTTCGCCAACATCGCCGCGCCCGAGCTGGTGCTCGGCGCCGCCCTGCTCGGCATGCTGGTGACCGCGCAGATCCCGCGCGGCTACCTGACGATCCTGATCGCACACGTGATGTTCAACATCCCCTTCGTGGCGGTGACCGTGCGGGCGCGCATGGCCGGGTTCGACCTGACCCTGGAGGAGGCTGCGCAGGACCTCGGTGCCAACCCGCAGGTGACCTTCTGGAAGGTGACCTTCCCGCTGATCTTCCCGGGGGTCCTGGCCGGGGCGCTGCTGGCCTTCGCGCTGTCGATCGACGACTACATCATCACCAGCTTCGTAGCCGGCCAGACGATCACCTTCCCGCTGTGGGTCTTCGGCGCCACCCGTATCGGCGTGCCGCCCCAGGTGAACGTCATGGGGACGCTGATCTTCGTCGGCGGGATCCTGCTGGCGGTCATGAACGCCGTCTACGCCCGCCGCCGCTCGCTGCAATAGCGATGCAATAGCGACACCTCACCCGATCATCCCCGCACACATCGACGAGAGGGGCCTCGATGCGCAAGCTGCAGAACTTCATCGACGGCAAGTACCGGGACGCGGCCGACGGGCGCACCACGACCCTGATCAACCCCACCACCGCTGAGGCGTTCGCCGAGGCCCCGCTGTCCGGCGAGGCCGACGTCGAGGCGGCCTGCCAGGCGGCGGCGCGGGGCTTCGAGACCTGGCGGGACGCGACTCCGTCGGAGCGCAGCCGGGCGCTGCTCAAGATCGCCGACGCCATGGAGGCGCGCGGTGAGGAGCTGATCCGCCTGGAGTGTGAGAACACCGGCAAGCCGTATCAGCTCACCCTGGACGAGGAGCTGCCGCCCGCCCTCGACCAGATCCGCTTCTTCGCCGGCGCGGCGCGGATGCTGCACGGGCTGTCGGCGGGGGAGTACATGACGGGCCACACGTCGATGATCCGGCGTGAGCCGATCGGCGTCTGCGCCCAGGTCACCCCCTGGAACTACCCCTTCATGATGGCGGTCTGGAAGTGGGCCCCGGCGATCGCCGCCGGCAACGCGGTGGTGCTCAAGCCCTCCGACACTACCCCGGTGACCACCGTGTGGATGGCCGAGCTGCTGAACGAGTTCCTGCCGCCCGGCGTGGTCAACGTCATCTGTGGCGACCGCGACACCGGCGCCGCACTGGTCCGGCACAGGACCCCGGCGATGGTCTCGATCACCGGCAGCGTGCGCGCGGGCATGCAGGTGGCCAAGTCCGCGGCCGACGACCTCAAGCGGGTCCACCTGGAGCTTGGCGGCAAGGCCCCGGTGATCATCTTCGACGACGCTGACGTAGCCGCGGCCGCCGAGGCGATCGCGATCGCCGGCTACTTCAACGCCGGTCAGGACTGCACTGCGGCGACCCGGGTCCTGGCCGGGCCAGGGATCCACGACGACTTCCTGTCCGCACTGGTCGAGCAGGCCAAGGCCACCAAGACCGGAGCTCCAGACGACGAGGACGTGCTGTACGGGCCGCTCAACAACCCGAACCAGCTGGCGAGGGTGCAGGGCTTCCTGAAGCGAGCCCCCGACCACGCCCAGGTGCAGACCGGGGGCCACCGCATCGGCGAGCGGGGCTTCTTCCACGAGCCGACCGTCGTCAGCGGCCTGCGGCAGTCCGACGAGATGATCCAGCAGGAGGTCTTCGGCCCGGTCATCACCGTGCAGCAGTTCGACGACGAGGATAAGGCGCTCGCCTGGGCCAACGAGGTCGAGTACGGCCTCGCCGCCAGCGTCTGGACCAAGGACCACGGCCGCGCCATGCGCATGGCCAGGCGCCTGGACTTCGGCGCCGTCTGGATCAACACCCACATCCCGATCGTCGCCGAGATGCCCCACGGCGGCTTCAAGCACTCCGGCTACGGCAAGGACCTGTCCCTCTACGGCTTCGAGGACTACACGCGCATCAAGCACGTCATGTCGAACATCGAGTCGTAAGCAGTCCGTCCGGCTCAGGCCGTCGTCGCTGGGTTTGAGGTGGGCGGCTCTGAGGTGGCCGTGGGGGGTGGCTGGGTGTCGGTCGGCGGCGGCTGGGTGTCTGTGGGCGGTGCGGAGTTGGGCGGGCCCGAGGTGGGCGTCGGCGGCGGCGATCCGGGTGGGCTGGTGCCGGGTGGTGGCGCGATGGTGGGGGGTGGCGTGGTGCCCCCTTGGGACCGGCTCGTCGGGGTGATGTGAACGACGCCCCCGATGGGGGCAACAGGCCCAGGGCCTCCGGTGGCGGACGTGGAACCAGTCCCCGGAGGGGGCGAGGGTGGGCGGCTGTCGATCGGTGGCAGCGCCAAGGCTGGTCCGCCCACCACGATTGCGCCGTTGCCGGTGCCATTGCCAGTGCACGCGCGGCCCGGGCCGCAGGTGGTTGGCTTGGCCAGGGCGAGGGCGAGCGTGATCCCGGCAAGGGCCATGATGATCGCCCCGCCCACAACACGCGGGCCCGTGGGCTGGTTCCAGCTCCGTGGTGCCAGCGCGCCAGCGTCAGGGGCGGCGTCAGCACCCTCGTCAGCGCCTGTCCGGGCCTCCTCGCCGGCCGCCTTGGCCTCCGCTTCAGCCTCCGCGCGGGCCCTGACCTCCTCGCTGATGCTGGCGGCCAGGGTGAGCGCGTGCTCCATGTGCTCGTTGCGGAAGGGGCGGCGCATGATCACGCGGGCAGGGTCGGGGGGCAGGACGTCCTCGGCCTCCTCCGGACGGAGGACCACGATCACCGCACCGCGGTAGCGCTGGCGTAGCTGGCGGTAGAGGACCCCGCGGGAGCGCTGCTGATCGTCGAGCACCACGACGTCGACCGGTGGATGTGCCCAGTCGTCCAGCTCAGCGGGGGAGAGGTAGCGCCTGGTCGAGGCGTCCGGCCCGGCCATCCGGCTGATAGCCGCCGCCAGCGCCTGATCCGCAGAGAGTACGACCACTCGGTGCGCCAACCACGATCACCCGCCGCAAAGCAACAGTTCCATAGCGGAAACCATCCCACGGCGTCCTGCTGATCGCAATCGTGCGTATGTCGTAGTTATCTACGATGCTTCCGAGCGCCGTGTTTACGCTGAAAGTCAGGATCGTCGTGAGCGAGCGCACGGTGAGCGTGACGGCCGGCTGGCGCGCGTGACCCGAGGGCGAGCGCTGCCGGTAGCACGGACCCTCGCGGACGACCGGGCAGCCCGGGCGCGGGCGCCGCTCCGACCGCGGCCACGGCGGCGGCTGCCCTCCGGCCGCCAGAGCACCCACAGGGCCAGCCCGGTCAGACCAGGGACCAGGGTGAACAGCTCTACCCGGTGAGCGTGGCCAGGACCGAGGACCCGCAGCACGGTCGCACCCTCAAGCAGAACGATGAGCACGCCAAGCGCGAGCAGCACCCGCCACGGTCGGAGCCCGTGGGATGGCTGCGGCGAAGGAACAGTCGGCGGACGGCGCATAGCCGTTGGATCGGACGGCGCATGGACACCCTTGAGCTCTGCTGGGTAATTCCGCCTGGGCGCTAGCTACTGCCGGGCCCGTCGGGGCTGCCTGGGGAGTGCCCGGGGAAGCGCGCGAAGCCCTTCCAGGCGAGGCCCGCCAGCTCGTCGGCCAGGTCGGCGACGGGCAGCGGGCGCTCCTCCGCCAGCCACCAGCTGGCCGTGGCCTCGGCCATGCCGACGATCGCGACCGCGAGGGCGCGGGCCCGTGCCTCGGGCAGCATGGCCTCGGCGCTGATGATCCCGGTGATGCGCGCGGCGACCCAACCCCGCATGCGCCCCACCCGCTGCTGGAACTCGGAGTCCACGCTGGGCCCGCCGGAGAAGAGCAGCCGATAGGCGTCCTCATGGGCGTCGACGAACTCCAGGTAGGCGCGGAAGCCCTGCCTGAGCCGCTCCTTGTTGCCCTCCGCGAACTGGAAGGCATGCTCCAAGCCACTGCGCAGCTCGCCGATGTCGGATTCGAGCAGCGAGGCGTAGAGCGCGTGCTTGGACGAGAAGTGCTGGTAGAGCACTGGCTTGGTGACGCCCGCGGCCTCGGCGATCGACTCCATCGAGGCGCCCCGGTAGCCGTGCCTGGCGAAGACCCGCCGGGCCACGCCGAGGAGTTGCTTGCGGCGCTCAGCGGCTGGCAGTCGGGCGTTCATCGAGGCGTCCAAGCGGGTCCTCCCTTGAATTCCTTTTCCGCTCAAGGCATCCTAGCTTGTGAGAGGTTACCCAGTGGTAACCGCAGCGGGGGGAAAGGAACGGGTTCCATGATCGGCTTTTCGCTCACCGAAGACCAGGCGGCCGCCCAGAAGTGGGTCCATGAGTTCGCAGAGAAGGAGATCCGCCCGGTCGCCTCCCACTACGACGAGACCGAAGAGTTCCCCTGGCCCGTGGTCAAGAAGGCCGCGCAGATCGGCCTGTACGGCTGGGACTACTACCAGATGGTCGGCGAGGACGAGTCGGGCGTGTTGCAGCCTGCCCTGGTGGAGGAGCTGACCTGGGGCTGCGCCGGCATCGCCCTCGGCATCCTCGGCACCGGCCTGCCGCTGGTCGCGCTACTCGCCAGTGGCACGCCCGAGCAGGTCGTGCGCTGGACGCCGGAGATGTTCGGCACCCCAGGCGACCCCCAGGTCGCCGCCTTCGCGGTCACCGAGCCGGGCGCCGGCTCCGACGTCTCCAGCCTGCGCAGCCGCGCCGTCCGCGACGGCGACGACTGGGTGCTGAACGGCCAGAAGGTGTTCATCACCAACGGCGGCATCGCCAGCGTCCACATCGTGGTCGCCACCGTCGCCCCCGACCTCGGCCACCGCGGCCAGGCCAGCTTCATCATCCCCCCGGGCACCCCAGGCATCCGCCAGGGCAAGAAGGAGAAGAAGCTCGGCATCCGCGCCTCCCACACCGCCGAGGTCCTGCTGGAGGACTGCCGCGTCCCCGCCGACTGCCTGCTCGGCGGCCAGGAGCGCCTCGACGCCAAGCTCGCCCGCGCTCGCGACAAGAAGCCCAGCCGCGCCTCGGGCGCCCTCGCCACCTTCGAGGCAACCCGCCCCGTCGTCGGCGCCCAGGCGGTCGGCATCGCTCGCGCCGCCTTCGAGTTCGCCCGCGACTACGCCCGCGAGCGCACCCAGTTCGGCAAGCCGATCGCCTCGCAGCAGGCCATCGCCTTCAAGCTCGCCGACATGGCCACTGAGATCGACGCCGCCCGCCTCCTGGTCTGGCGCGCCGCCTGGATGACCCGCAACGGCGTCCCCTTCGAACACGCCGAAGGCTCCATGTCCAAACTCAAGGGCAGCGAGGTCGCCGTCCGCGTCACCGACGAAGCCATCCAGATCCTCGGCGGCTACGGCTACATCCGCGACTTCCCCCTGGAAAAGTGGCACCGCGATTCGAAAATTTACACCTTGTTCGAAGGTACGTCTGAAATACAACGTTTAGTTATTTCTCGGGCGAATGGTGGGATGGCGTAGTTTCATACAAGTCAGGAGATCCGTACAGAAGGATGATTCGCCATGCGTCATGCACCAGATCCCTGACTCGTGCGCCGGGAGGCTGGGCACCTCGCCTCCATAGCTCAAGATTCTCGGCGCGGTTGTCATCCCTTTTCCCGTTGCGATGGTGAACCTCCTCTGAAGGAAGCAGGGCACGGCCAAGGATCTCTGCCAAGACCTTGGTATGTTCGGCGACGTAGCCGTTCTTGTTGGCATTGGGATGGCTAGGCTCATGGATGTAGATGTAGCCGGTGCCGCTCTTGAACCAGCCTTTGCGCTCGTTCAGCGGCCGCAGAGGACCTCCCTTCAGCATTTGCCAGTAGTGAGCGGCGCAGTAGCCGCCGCATGAGTGGGGCTTGGAGCAGCCTGGAAAGCCGCAGCTGCTTCGGTATCGGCGTAGTGGAGCGATGGGACGCTTCTCATAGTGTTGGGCAGCATGTCCGGAGCACAACCCAAACTTGTCCCGAGGCTTGGAGCAAGGTTCCCACTCGCCCGATCGCACCTGCGGTAGATCGTTGAAGCGGCATGGGCCGTCTCTGCCATAGGCCTCCGCCTTGCCATAGAACGGCCGCAGTGGTCGCAGCGCCTGCCCCTTATGTTGCTGTCTGTAATGGCCGCCGCAGAGACCCTTAGCGAGCTGATAGCGCTCGCATTCTGCGAAGGAACACGTGTTCGACATACCAGGAGTGTAGTCCAAAACACCCCGAAAGTCTAAGACTTCATTGAAGGGCTAGAGAAGGCGCAGTGGTCGTTCTCCTTTATATGCCGCATGCAGCGTCGCCTTGAGCCGTACGCGTGAAATCAGGACGATCGAACCATCCCTATCGAGCCAGACAGTCAACTCGGCACCTTCTTGGATGCCCGCAGCAAGACGCACCTCAGCAGGGAGGGTGATCCTGCCTCTCGTGCCTAAGCGGATCACGTTGCCACCAAGCCGCAATATTCACACCCGGCTCGGGGTGCGGGTGGCCGTGCCTGCTGGGGCGTGGGTGATGCCAAGGGGGCGTTTGCGTTCGACGTAGCCGAGGGCCAGCAGGTGGATGGTGAACAGGGCGATCGAGCTGCCAAGGATGATCAGGCTGGGGAGGTAGGGGGCGCCAGGGTCGCGGTAGGCGAAGAAGGTCTTGGGGGCGAAGGTGGGCTTGGTCAGGCCAGAGCCCTTGGGGGGAGCTTTGGGGGAGACCACGATGGCCGCGACGGTGGTGCCCGCCTGGGTGGTGTAGAACGCCTGGGCGTCCAGGTTCGTGACGTCCAGTTCCTTGCTGGAGTCGGTGACCGTCTTGTTGAAGTTGGTGATCAGGGTTTGGATGGTTCCCTGCTTGGCGGTCTCGATGTCGGCGCGGAGCTTGGCCTGCGGGCCGCTGGTGGCAGACTCGGGGGGCTCGGTTTGCCAGCCGTTGCCGGCGCTGCCGCTGAACTGGGTAACGACACTGTACTTGCTGGCCAGCGGGGAGTTGGCGGTGAACGGCTTGAAGGACGGGTCAACGCCCTTGGGGCCGGTCAGCGGGGTGGTCCCCGGTAGGCCGAAGGTCCAGGTGGCGGACAGCATGATCACGAACCCGAAGAAGGCCGTCGCCGCGATCAGGTAGCCCTTGAGGGCACCGAAGTTGACCGCCAGCAGCATGAACACCGACCCCGGCAGGATCAGGAAGCCGATGGCGAGTTCGAGCGCACCCTTCACGGGACGACTGCCTCCTCTATTCGGATTGGAGCCGGCGGCCGAGGGCGATGGCGCCGTGCTGGTCGCTGTCGGTTTCGCGAAGGCCCTGGAATTGGAGCTGGGGACGCTGCTTGCCGTCGCTCTGGATCGACAGCAGGAAGTTGACGAGGTCGGTGATCTGCTGGTCGTTCATGGGGCCGCCGTAGCGGACGCCCCAGGTCGGCATGGGCGTCGCGGGCTGCCGGCCCTGCTGGATCGTCTGCCAGGCGATCTGGGCGACGTTCTCGCCGGTGTGGCGCTGCCAGATCTCGTGGAGGTTGGGCGCGTGGTAGTCGACCGGCGTGGCCTTCGGGTTGTTGGCAGGGACGAAGCGCTTCACGGTGCCGCCGGTGGCGTTGACGCCGTGGCAGCGGGCGCAGAAGTCCTCGAAGGTCGCCTTGCCGCGCGCGACCGACTCGTCGGCCTGCGAAGCGGCGGCCCCACGTTGCCTGGTCGGCTCATGGACGTACAGGAACGGCAGCAGCAGCGCCAGGAAGATGGTGAGCGCGGCCCCAGCGATCTGGAAGTTCTCCAGCAGCCGGCCCTCCAGCCCCTCGTCAGCCGGGCCGGGGCGGCGTGAGGGGGGAATGTGGCCGGCTGCCCGCGCCCGCTCCCGAGCGCCAAATATCACGCCGATCAGCACGGCGAGGATGATGACGCCGGCGGCGAACACAAGGATGAGGACGGTCGCCTTGCTCATATCAGTGGCGCTCCCCTGGTTCCAAGGGCTTCAAGAGCTGCAACGCTATGCACCTGCGCTACCCCCGACGCAGTGGGGGCCCTCCAGCTCCTGCCCGGTGGTGTTGGTGCCGCGCGGGGGGCCGGTGACGATCTTGGAGGTGTCGACCACGATCTGGTCGCCCTGCACAGTGATGGCGAAGCGGTCGAGGCCGCGGGGGGCCGGGCCCTCCTTGTACTCGCCAGCATGGTTGTACTTGGAGCCGTGGCAGGGGCACTCCCACCACTGCGAGGTGGCGCACCACGGCACCCGGCAGCCGAGGTGGACGCAGCGCTGGTACAGCGCCAGGTAGCCGCTATCGGAGTTGACCGGCTTGTAGACGGTGTTGTTGCCGTTGCCCGCATAGGGGACCAGGTAGAGACGCCCGTCAGGCACATAGAAGTAGCCGTTGTTCTGCTTGATGCCCGCGTCGATCTGGGTCTTGGTGCCCGCCTTGATCTTGGTGCCGAAGCCGGCGGTCAGGTTGGGCCACAGGATGAAGACGCTCCCTAGGCTAAAGCCTCCCAGGGCCGCCAAGAGGCCCCCGAGCCAGGCCGTCCGCAGGAACGAGCGCCGGCTCACCCGCGGCTTCTTGGGCGCGGGCCGCGGGGCGGCGGGCCGGACTCCTGTGGTGATCGCCATCGGTGCGTTTCCCCTTACAACTCGAAGAACAGGCAGGTCGGATCGGGATGGTCGGCGGACGAGCAGTGCTGGGTCCACGGCCACACCCAGTTGAACCCCGGGCCGCGGAAGAACGACCCGTCGATCACCAGGACTGCCCAGAACATCATGAACATGGTGAACAGCATGATGGCCAGCTTGCGGTGCTCGGGCCGCATGGACGGGTTCTTGTCGAAGTAGGGCGTGGCCGCGAGGGCGATCAGGGCGATCCCCGGGATGGTCACGCCGGCCACCATCGGGTGGAAGTAGCGCAGCAGCTCCTGCAGGCCGAGGAAGTACCAGGGCGCCTTGGAGGGGTTCGGCGTCAGGTTCGAGTTGGCCAGGCCGCGCAGGGGCGCGTTGATCGTGATCGACCATATCGTCACGAAGGCGAACATGGCGAAGGCGGCGACCGCCTCGCGCAGCAGCAGGTGCGGCCAGACGTTGACCTTGTCCTCCTGGCGTGCCTCTGCTCGCTGGATGCCTTCGGGCGGGACCATGGCCAGCAGCCGGTGGGTCTCGCCCTGCTTGGCGGCGGCGCCGACCGCGCCGGGCACGCCCTTGGTGGCGACCGCCGATGCGACCCGGGCGGCGCGCTCCTCGGGGGTGAGCCGCCGCCCGCCGTTGCCGGCGAGCGCGGCTGCCGGGCGGGTCGCCGCACCGGCCGGGCGCGCGCCGGGCGCAGCGGGAGCGGCAGCCGCCGGGGCCGCCGGCGCTCCACCCGAAGGTGCCTCCGCCGCCGCCGCTGGAGCGGCCGGTGCGGCGCTGGCGGCTGCCTGCTGGAGGGAGCCCCGGTTGGGCCCGCGTGCCTTGCGTGCCGCGGCCGCCTTGGCCTTGGCGCGCGCCACGCGCTCGGACTCCCCGGCCGCGATGAGGCGGTCGTAGGTTTCCTGGTCCGGCTGGATCTCCTCTGCCATCATGCCTTCTTTCTCACAGTGGCCCGGAAATGCCGCCGTCCTTGCGGATGCGCCAGAAGTGGACAGCCAGGAAG
>WNFX01001049.1_pt1 | contig 28860 bp, 20 predicted proteins | sample 5400111 | NCBI WGS metagenome assembly WNFX01 (sample SAMN13153363, study PRJNA577476) | soil metagenome | isolation source: 40 cm soil or saprolite under grassland replicate 1 | place: USA:California | collected 2016-06-15 | reverse complement strand
AGATGACGCTATAGGTGTAGGTATCCTGCGATGAGCCAACATCGGGATTGACCCCACCTTGCAAGGGATGAGAGTTGTAGGAGACACCCTTGGCTATCTGTAAGACGGTTGAGTAAGGAACCGGATTAAGAATGAGCGGCTGGAGTGGTGTCTGGCTAAAGTTGAAGAAACCCATCAAGTCGCTGATCTGAGAGAGGCTGTCCCGCTGGTTCAGTGCCCCTTCACCCAACCCAAAGTCAGCTTCAATGAACTTGACAAAAGAGCTAAATTCGCCCTCGGCATGCGAAATGTAGGCAGATTTCGCATAAGGTGAGATGACGATCAAGGGCACACGTGGCCCTAGACCCACACCATCAATGACCGGTGGCACCACATGATCGTAGAGACCGCCCCAGTCATCCCAGGTCAGGAAAATGGCTGTATTAGCCCAATATTTGCTTTGCATGATGGCATTGACGGCACTGGTGACGTAATCCTCACCGGCCTCGATTTGGTAGGGTTCGTGATCACTGGCATTGCTGGGAGGCATGACCCAGGTCACCTTGGCGAGCTTACCCGCTTGGACATCTGTTACGAACTGCGTTGGTTGGATGTTCTTCACCGTATGCAGGGATTGCAGCATGGCCGGAGCATCCCAGATGCCTTCCTGGTTGTAGTAATTCCAGCTAATGCCATTCTCAGGGTAGTAATAGGTAGACAGGGATACTGCCAGTAGTTTTTAGCTGCAGCACTGCGTGAGTAGATCAGATCATTTTGGGCTGAGAAACAGCCGGTCTCGGCTCCTGCATCCCACAGACCCCCGTTTTGTGCAGCGACCATGGCCATATGATTGGGCGTACTATCACCAATTGAAGAGGTAAAGAAATTGTCACTGAGGCCAAAGTGTTGGGCATAACTCCAGTAGTTAGGAATGTCGGCCTGCGTAAACTGGACGTATCCACGCTGGGGAAATTCATCCATTTTGCCACCATCGATGGCCGCATAGCCGCTGGGGCCGTTATGCTCAAAGTCAAAAGTTGGATTAGGCGTGCGAGCTTCTGTATACCCATTGACCTTGGGAAACCGTCCGAACATGTGGTCGAAGGTACGGTTTTCCATCATGATGACGACCACGTTTTTAATCGGGGTGGTCGCACTCGCTTGTAAACGAGTACTGGCCTGAGCTTGGTGAAAAGCTCCTGGGGGTATAGCTCGCCAGATTACTGCCCCTAGCACGGCTATTAAGGTGGCACCAATAGCTATACGCTTAGAGTTTCGCATTATCTACTCCTATTTACAGGTAAATTTGTAATTGACTAAGCAAGCGAATAATCCTCTTGCCTCTCTTATCCCATATCCGGATCGCTGTTATCGTCCAGATAGGCTGGCACGGTTGGCGTGCCAAGTACAACATGTGACATATGTGCGCCTACCGCAGGGCATCGATAGGTGGATGGACTAAAAGGATCGGTCCAACTTGTCGGCTGGTTGACACTGCCATCACCAAAGACGAAGGTGTAGGTCTTACAGCCTGTTGGCAGGGTTGTTTGGTATTGGAAGAGTGCTCCCGCTTTGTACGTACCGAGATTGCAAGCGCTGGAAACACAGGTCATGGCAAAGGGTGTGTTATCAATGTATACCAGAGCCGAGGTGGGGGCGTTTCCATGTATCTCGGTATACGTGGTCTGGAAGGTGAAGGTCGTGGTACTGCTGGCTGCACCTGACTTGGTCAAGATCAGTGGTGTGATCGAGGGCCGTGATGAGTTTTCGTAGTAAGCAGGACCCGACCCATCGTCAAACACGAAGCGATGATAGTGATCGCCTACGCTCAAGGTACTAATGCTGAAGGTGTAGGTCACACCAGTACCTGGGCTACCACCAGCTACAGGGCTCATAGCATACTTCGTACCATCAATATCAACCTCGGCTTTGGTCGCAGGAGCTGGTGGCTTCTGGAACGACTGATAGATGGCGGTGTAGGTGATGCTTGTGCCAGGTAGGGCCACACCTTGGCTCAAGCTGGTGGTCAATCGCCAGGGATGAATTTCAGGGCCAGAGTAGGGAACACCGTTGTCGGGTAATGTAACGGTTTTACCTTGACTGTCAGTCGTGGTAAAGAAGAAGGTGTGTGTGCCTGCTTTTAACCCTGATTTTTTGTACTGATAGAGCACACCCTGTTTATTAGTAGCCATTTTACTCATCTGGAAGGTTGCACCATCAATATTTACGTTGATCACCGGGTTACTATTAGTGCCAGTGTAGATGATGCTATAGGTATAGGTATCTCGTGTTGCACCGAGGTTGGGATTGACCCCACCTTGCAAGGGATGAGAGTTGTAGGAGACACCCTTGGCTATCTGCAAAATGGTTGAATAGGGAACAGGGTTGAGTATGAGCGGCTGCTGGGGTGTTTGACTCCAGTCAAAGAAATCCATCAAGCCGCTAGTCTGTGTCACTGCATCGCGCTGACCTAGAACACCCTCTCCCAGATTGTAGTCTGCTTCAATGAACTTGACGAAGGAGCTAAATTCGCCCTGTAGGTGAGAGATGTAGCCAGCTTTGGCATAGGGGGAGATGACGATCAAGGGCACACGTGGTCCCAGACCTACGCCATCGATGACCGGCGGTGTCACATGATCGTAGAGACCGCCCCAGTCATCCCAGGTCAGGAAAATGGCTGTATTAGCCCAATATTTGCTTTGCATGATGGCATTGACGGCACTGGTGACGTAATCCTGCCCTGCCTGGATTTGATAGGGTTCGTGATCACTCATGTTACTGGGAGGCATGACCCAAGTCACCTGGGCGAGCTTGCCAGCTTGCACGTCGGTCGGGAACTGAGCAGGTTGGATGTTCTTCACCGTATGCAGGGATTGCAGCATAGCCGGGGCATTCCAGATGCCTTCCTGGTTATAGTAATTCCAACTAATACCATTCTGATCCAGGAGATTAGGTAGAGTTGTGATGCCCAGGCAGGGATATTGCCAGTAGTTCTTAGCCGCGGCACTACGTGAATAGATCAGATCGTTGTTTGCTGAGAAACAGCCGGTCTCGGCTCCTGCATCCCACAGACCCCCGTTCTGGGCGGCGACCATGGCCATATGATTGGGTGTACTATCACCAATCGAAGAGGTAAAGAAATTGTCACTGAGTCCAAAGTGTTGGGCATAACTCCAGTAATTGGGAATATCGGCCTGCGTAAACTGGACCTGGCCACGCGAAGGAAACTCGTCCATCTTGCCACCATCGATGGCCGCATAGCCGCTGGGGCCGTTATGCTCAAAGTCAAAAGTTGGATTAGGCGTGCGAGCTTCCGTATACCCATTGACCTTGGGAAACCGTCCGAACATATGGTCAAAGGTCCGGTTTTCCATCATGATGACGACCACGTTTTTAATGGGTGTTGTCGCGCTCGCTTGTGAATGAGTACTGGCCTGAGCTTGGTGAAAAGCTCCTGGGGGTATAGCACGCCAGATTACTGCCCCTAGCATGGCAAACAAGGCTGCACCAATAGCCACACGCTTAAAGTTTCGCATATGAACCCCTTGATTTTCAATTTATCCTGGCACAGTTTAGATTGATGTGCCGCTGATTTGTATTTTGCCGGGCTAAAAACTTCTGTAGTAGCATACCCTTAACGCATCTAGAAAGACGTGTACATCAGGTTAAGATATGGTTATAAATGTATCCATATTGTTGCGAAATACGAACGACGCAAGCTTCATCAAGCAGATAAAGCCTGCGCCGCTCGTGCGGGAGGGACTTACTTCAGTAACTACGGATCGGTTGAGTCACCCGGATCGCCTGAAGCATCAGATTCAGAGGGCAAATAGCCATCTGGATTATGGAAGTGATCAGGAATGATCATCGTACCATGAGGTACGGGTTTGGCGTTGAGTCCAACATTTGGCCCTTTCCAGAAACTCGGAGCAAAAGGATCGGCCCAACTGCTCGTGCCATTGGCAAAGAGGAAGAAGAACTGGTGATTGGTGCCGGTCGGCAGTGTAAAGGTTGCCGTGAAAGTTGCACCAGTTTTATATGGGCATTTACCAGAAGAGCTCAAGACACACTTCATCTGATGCCCAACGTTATCCACATATACCATGGCCACGGCGGGAGCATTGCCAGCTGCACTCATAAACGTCGTCTGGAAGGTAAACGGCGTGCTGCTGTTCCCTGACGTCGGATTGACCTGCGAGTTTGAGAGCATAATGGGCGTGATCAAGGGAATATCGGAACCGTCATAGATCGCCACACCTGAGCCATCATCGAAGCGGAAACGGTGATAGTGTTCTCCCACTGCTAAGGTGGTGGTAGTGTACTTGTACAGTACTCCCGTTTTGTAGTTATAGGGTGGTGAACCAACTGGAGTCATAGCATGTGGTACCGCATCAATGTCCACGTAAGCTGTGGTGGGAGCTGTTCCCGTTGGTGACTTGTAGGTAGTCGCATAGGTAATGGTCTGGCCTGCCAGAGCTACCGTTGGTGTCACCACATTTTGAGCACTGAAGGGATGAACCTCTGGACCAGGGAATGGAGCCGAGCCGTAAGGCAGTGTCATGGTGCCACTTACATCAGAAAACGTAAAGGTATAGCTGTGTGAGCCAACGGGCAGTTTCGTGGAGTACTGGTAAAGGGTCCCCTGTCCTGGTACTTGCATCAGGACTGACATAGCATGAGCAGTACCATCGATATTGACGTTATGGACAGCGGGATTGGGATTGGACAGGCTATACATCACGTCGAATTTGAAGAAATCGAGCGTGCCGCCTACCGATGGGTAGAGCGTTCCCTGCGGGATGTTACCCCCGTTGGGCACAGAGAGCGTCGTTGAAAAGTTGAGCATAGGCAGAATCAGCGGACTTTGTGGCGTTTGAGTCCAGTTAAAGAAGTCCATCAAATCACTGGTCTGCTTTACGGCGTCGCGCTGAGCCAGAGCACCCTCGCCCAGACCATAGTCTGCTTCGATAAACTTGACCAAGGAGCTAAATTCCCCCTGTGCATGGGAGATGTAGCCGGATTTGGCATAAGGTGAGATGACGATGAGAGGCACACGGGGTCCCAGGCCCAGATTGTCAATGGTGGGAGGTGTCACATGATCATAGACACCCCCCCAGTCATCCCAAGCAAGGAAAATCGCCGTATCGGCCCAGTAAGGACTCTGCATGATGGCGTTGATCTGCTTGGCGACGAAGTTCTCACCGCCTTGCCAGGGAGCAGGTGGATGGTCGCTGGTATTGCCAGAGGGAGGGGTAATCCAGGATACATCGGCCAGAGTGTTCGACTGTACGTCAGTGACGAATTGTCCAGGTGTATGATGGTTGTTCGGTGAATTGAAGGTCGATTGGATCATCAAGGGCGGATCCCAGAAACCGGAGGTGCTATAGTATTTCCAGCTGATGCCGACATTGTCGAGTAATTGTGGCAGGCTATTGATGTTATAGCAGGGATAGCCCCAGTATGCATGTCCATTAGAAACTTGCTTGGAGTAGAGCAAGGTGTTTTGTACCGAAGTACAGCCCTGTTCGGGATGGGAGTCATAGACACCGCCAGTTTGCGCGGCAATCATCGCCATGTGATTAGGAGTGCTGCTGGTAGCCATGGATGAAAAGAAATTATCGCTCAGGCCAAATTGCTGGGCATAGCTCCAGTAATCGGGAATATCCGCTTGCGTATACTGGATAAAGCTGCGCAGCGGAAACTGATCCATCTTACCGCCATCGATAGCAGCCGCCGTAGAAGCCGCACTGTGGCTGTAGTCGTTGCGCATTGGGTTGGAGGCATGCTGATCGGTATAGCCATTAGCGTGGGGGAAACGTCCAAACATGCTATCGAACGAGTGGTTTTCCTGCATAATCACCACGATGTGCTTGATGGATGTTGTTGCTGATGCTTTGCCTCGTGTGTTGGCTTGTACCGAGCCGTTGGCCCGATTATATAGGGTGCTGAGGGAAGGAAAGCCCTGCCAGATTGCTATGCCTACAATAGCAATAGAGGCGATAAGTACATACCATCGTTTACTTATACGCATACACGTCTCACTTTCTATTCAAAATAGTGTCTGATATTCACTTGCGTTCTAAAGCGCATATTTCTAAAGTTGCAGTTTTCAATGTACCAAAGTGTAACAGTCATGGTCATGATTACAGGTAGTGAAGGAGTTGAGATTTGATTATGAAAAGGGCTCTCAGGTTAAGCTTTTCTTCATGAATCAAGCATAAAGTTTATCTCACAATGTGCCGATAATATGGTTGAGAAACTACAACAGTGACAAAGAGTTTGTAACCCGCTCTTAACCGTTACTTTGCTGCTTCGCTGCCAGAATGCTGTACACTTGCTGCAATGCCACAGTTGATTGTGTCCATTTTTGAATATTCCTGACGGTCGCTACCATGTATAGCGAGTTCGTTGCAGAGAGGTCGTATATGCGTATCTTGTTTGCTATGCCTTATCCACCCTCGCGTATTCGTGTGCGTGCCTATGGTTTTCTGACCCATCTTCAACATGCACGCGAAGTGACTATCGTAACTCAGTGTGCCTCAGAACAAGAGCGGGCCGATGTTGAGACGTTGCGTAACCAGGGCTATGAAGTAGTGGTAGTGCAGGAACAAAAGATGCGTTGCACTTTACGGAGTGGCTTTGCCTTACTGAGTTCGACCCCTTTGCAGGTGGCGTATGCCCGCTCTGCTAGCTTCACACAGGCTGTGCAGGAACTTTGCCGACAGCGTCCTTTTGATGTGGTGCATGTAGAGCACATGCGTGGCATTGCCTCTCTGGAACCCGTTGCCCGTATACGTCCCCTGGTCTGGGATGCCGTCGATTGTATCAGCTTGTTATGTAAACATACGATAGCCTCCGGGCCGAGTGCAGGAGTACGTGGCGTGGCTCTGTTGGAACATAAGCGCACCCAACGCTATGAGGCCCGCATGGTACGGCAGTTACCACATATTCTGGTCACATCCGAACGTGATCGACAGGCGATGATCACCTTGCATCGCACACAGATGGGCGACCTCGTGACCAGCGACGAGGCCCTGGGCGCAGGCATTCGCGTCTTACCCAACGGTGTCGATTTAGCCTACTTCTCTCCTGTGCCGACCCAACGACGCTCCCACAATATCGTTTTCTCCGGCAAGATGAGCTACCATGCCAATATCGCGACAGCTCTCTACCTGCATAAACAGATCATGCCTTTGATCTGGGACCAACTACCGGATGCGAGCCTGACTATTGTGGGCAACAAACCACCTCAGTCTATTCTGAAGCTGGCACAGGACCCGCGTGTAGAAGTCACAGGCTATGTAGATGATCTGCGTCCCTATATCCGCCGTGCCGATGTTGTCCTGAGTCCAATGGTCTACAGCGTGGGCATTCAAAACAAGGTGCTGGAAGCCATGGCTCTTGGAACGCCGGTGGTAGTCGCAGCTCAGGCCGTAGCCGCTCTTGGGGCACGCCCCGGTCAGGATTTGCTCGTAGCTGAGACTGCACCGGAATTTGCCAGAGCCGCCTTACGCGTCATGGGAGACGCACAATTACAGGCATCGCTAAGTCAATATGGCCACGCATATGTTGAGCAACACCATAACTGGCAAACGGTGACCGAGCAGATTGTTGATGTGTATGAACAGGCTATTGCGGATTTTGGAGGGGGTCACGAGCAGAGCGACCGCAAGCAGCATCACGAGCAGAGCAACCGCAAGGGGCATCACGAGCAGAGCGACCGCAAGTGGCATCACGAGCAGAGCGACCGCAAGGGTCACCACGAGCAGGGCGACCGCAAGGGTCACCACGAGCAGGGCGACCGCAAGGGTCGCCCCTACTATACTACGACCTCGGAATGCGAGGTCGGTACTATCAAAGTTTGAGTCGAGGGGGCTCACTATATGCATAGTATGTTGCTTGCTCAGAGCAAAAATGGAGAAAAACCCATCATCAAAGACTATGCTGAACGTGATAAACAAGCATTAACACACCTATTGAAACTGGGGCTAGCCGATCTGTTGGCTCAGGGCAAGACGCTCAACCTGGATGTCAATGAAGAGTTTCCACGTCTCATTCCTCTAATATGCACGTACTTTTCGCGTGAGGAACTGGTACAACTGCTGGGCAAAAAGACGACCGCTCAATTTTTTGAGATGCATCGTACAGAGACGTTACAGAATCTCTTTTTAGAGGGTGAACTGCGCAACGTGCTGCATGCCTTCAACGAAGCGAGTATTCCACTGATGTTGTTCAAGGGGCCGACGCTGGCATATACCGTCTACCCTCAACCTCAGATGCGTACCTATCATGATATTGACGCTCTGGTGCATCGCGAAGATATCGCTCGTGCTCATGAGCTATTGCTTAGTATGGGCTACACCTTCTACGAAGAATTTCGCGGCAACGCTCTAGATGAAAACCGCACAGGCTATAACTATACATTGAAACGCTCCGATTCCTGGTTGGAAGTGCTGATCGAACTGCATACGGCTCCCCATACAGGCGAGATTGCTACCGTGTTTGACGTCGAGGCTATGTGGCAGAAGGCACAACCGATTACAGTGCTAGGTGAGCAAGCATTGACGATGGATCAGGTTGATCACCTGCTCTATCTTTGCTGGCATTACCGCTTTCATGGTTTCTCGCGGCTCATCTGGCTCTACGATCTGGTGGCGATGGTGCGTTCTTTTGGGGAGGATTTTGACTGGCAGAGACTTGTGCAGGCCGCACGCCACCAGCGTTTAGCAACAACCCTCTACTATTGCCTGTCGTGGTGTCGTGACCTGTTTGAGGTAGCTGTACCGAAAGAGGTGTTTCGGCAGTTACGCCCACCGTTAGCCACACGCTTGATTGTGGAGCGCATAACACTGTCAGACCCTCATAAGGCATTGGTAGCCGTCGCTTGGCAGCCACGACGCATTGTGGCGCATCGCGCAATGGTAGATAGTACAGCGGCATTACTGACAGTCGGGTTACGCGCCTTTTTCCCTGAACCAGCTATTCTAGGGAAACGCTATATGGATCGTTCGCATCTGCCACTCCAACTCTACTTCCTTTTCTATCTCGTGCATCCATGGATCACGCTGGCGAAAGGCTTTCGCTATCTCCTGGAGCGCAGGAAAAAATGACCTTTTTTATCGAATAAGGAGAGACGACTTTTTATGAGTTCTGTTCGCATAAGTGTGATTATTCCTTTCTCTAAGCCCGACCTTGCCGAAGTCGCGCTTGAGAAGTTGCTACAACAGACCTATCCTGCTGACCTCACGGAAATACTGCTGGTTGGTCCCAAAAGTAGTACGCTGGTCAACCGCTGGCCGATTAAAGCGATTGAGACCAAAACGATCTATTATCCAGGAGAGGCGCGTAATATTGGCGCACGCGCGGCCACAGGTGATTTTTTCCTGTTCCTTGATGATGACTGTGAGCCTGCTCTGGATTGGATTGAGCAGAATGTCAGAGAGTTGGAGCAAGCGGAGGTGGGAGCCGTGGGAGGGCAGATCGCCGGTAAATCAAAAGCCTTCTTCGCCCAGTGTGTCGATTTTAGTCGCTTTGCCTTCAGCCAGGTGAACAGGCGTAAAGAAGACGCTGTATGTTCTGCCAGTTTAGGTGTGAAGCGACAGGCATACGAGGAAGCGCAGGGCTTCAATGAAGAACTGCGTTCCGAAGAGGATATGGACTTCTGCTATCGTTTAAACAAGCTCGGCTACAAGACCATTTACCAACCGGCCATCAAGGTTCTCCACGATCACCGGCGCAACAGTCTTGCTGTCTTGATACGTTACAGCTATTTTTATGGTCGCGTCAGCGGCCTCTATGTCAAACGACTCTATCCCGAAATGTCGAAGCGCAATGCCGTCCTGACGCGCATCCAGAATCCCATACTCTATCCATTGATGATGGTACCGGTATCGCTCGGTGCCACCTTAAATATCGTGCGTACCAATATGCAGGAATATCCTCGTGTCCTGCTCTATGCACCTTTTATTTTTCTCTCGAAACTTGCCAGCCATGTTGGTATCTGGCAATGGCTCCGCCAAGGCCATCCTATCCAACCGATGTCTTATAAACACTAACTCTCGCGAGACTGTGGGGTGCAGTCATTCCGAAAGAAGGGTTCCTAAATGGGTGATTCACAAAAACGTTTGAAGATAGCGTTGTTAACCGCGCTGACTCTGGAGAATAAACTCTCCTCCTGGCGGATTACCAATGGTTACTTTGCGCAAGCTCTTGAAAAGTACTGCGGCGATGTAACGTTTATCGAGCCAGTCCGTCTCAAGACCGTCCTAGCGGGCAAAGTGCTTAAAGGAGGCTTGAAACTCCTGACCGGCAAAAGTTACATGTACTATCACAGCTTCGTGCTGGCGAAACAGTATGCCAGGATTATGAGTAAGCGTCTCGCACATCAGCATTTTGATCTGATCATTGCACCGGCTTGCGCTCCCGAAATTGCCTTTTTAGAAACCGATGTTCCTATGGTGCTAATCGAAGATGCCACATTTGATAACTTGTATAATTACTACCCACAATACTCCAAACTATTCCAACGCTCCTATTATGAAGGTGATACGCTAGAAGGCTTAGGTATTCAACGCGCTAGTCTGGCCCTCTATCCTTCGCAATGGGGTGCCGACTCGGCTCTCCATCACTATCACGCTGACCCAGAGAAAGTGCATGTAGTTTCCTTTGGCACCAACTTTGATAATCCACCACCGCGAGAAATTGCGCTCAATCGCAAAAAATCTGATCACTGCCGCCTGTTCTTTATTGGTGTGGACTGGCTACGTAAAGGCGGTGAGATCGCCTTTGAAACGCTGCTCGAATTAGAAAAGCTAGGGATTGAGGCCGAACTGATCATTTGTGGAGTGGTGCCACCTCCAGAGTTTACCCATAAGCGCATGACCGTCATTCCTTATCTCAATAGGAAGGACGAACAACAACGCCGCGAGATGGAGAAGCTTTTTGAAACATCCGACTTCCTATTTTTGCCCACACGCGGCGAAGCCTATGGTATGGTCTTTTGCGAAGCCAGTTCTTACGGCCTCCCTTCTATTACCACCGCCACTGGTGGCACTGGCGGTGCGGTGAGCGATGGTGAGAATGGCTTTAAGCTGCCCTTTGAGGCACGCGGAGCCGCCTATGCCGAACTGATTGCCCAGGTTTATCGCGATGACCGGCGATACGCCCAACTGGTGCAATCGAGCAGAATAGCCTTTGAAAATCGCCTTAACTGGGATGCCTGGGGGATGGCCGTCACCAAGCTCATTCACGAGATGTTAGAGCGCAAACAAACCCATAGTACTACTGCTGTGTCTACTGAAACCGCCGAATTCGTCTAAACGTATAGCTAATTAAAAGGTATCCGCTAGGTAAAAATGCTGATACAGCTATGTTCTTTGTGGGATTCCTGATGTATATACTGATAAATTGACGTATAAGGACGGACGGCAATAGATAATGAGAAGAACCAATATAGTCCTCTTATCTGTGATCCTGGTTTTAGTAGTTGTCGCGGCAGGCTTTGCGATCTTTGTTATCCAGCAGCTACAAAAACCAGGGGGCACAGGTCCAACAGGAATAGGAACAGGTACTGGGACAAGCACTCCTACATCCTCGACACCATTTGTCACCAATATGCCTCATGCTCAGGGAGATCATCTGGTTGATGGCAATGGTAATCCTCTCACATTACACGGTGCGCAGATTGAAACCTCACTCAATTACATCAACCGTTGGAATAATGGGGAGAGGCCAACGAGTACACTTAACAGCACTGTTTTTAACTCGATGGTTCACGATTGGAAAATGAATGCTTTTCGCTTGCCTCTTTCTAATTGGATGTATGCCAAATATACAGCAGAGTATATGAGCCAGGTGGATCAAATTGTGCAGGAGGCCAACGCAGCAGGTCTTTATGTCATCCTTGACCTGCACGACGACAAACAGTCCGGCTCGATCTACCCTGATAAAGCTGCTGAACTACCCAAAACGGAGGATATTCCTTTCTGGAGGGCCATTGCTACCCACTTTAAGAATAACCCAATGGTGATGTTTGATGTGTACAATGAGCCAAAAGCCCCCAACTGGCAGGTCTGGCTGCATGGCGGTGGCACATTTGGCGGCGCAACAGCCGTAGGTTTCCAGGATTTGGTGGATGCTATTCGTTCAACTGGAGCGAAACAGGTGATTGTGGTTGAGCCTGGCTCAGCTGGCAAACATAAAGGACAGAGTGCGACCGGTCTGGATGTCGCTGAAGAAAGCGGTTGGGCGACGGTTGGCAATAATACCATCAACGATCCTAATATTATGTATTCACTGCATGTCTATGATGGTATCACGGCTTCTCCACAGCAACTCACGACCAATTGGGGTTCCATTCTCGGTCACTACCCAATCTATTATGGTGAGTGGGCCTTCCTGCCTAATGCAGGTATCACCGCCCACTGCCAGAATTTGCCTACCAATCCTACCCAATCAACGCAAGTAGTGCAGGAATTTTTAGATTTCATGGCTACTCACAACGCGAACTGGACAGCATGGCAATTTGCTCCGCATTTTTTGGTACGCGATTACAGCAGTTTTTCTCCTACAACGCTAAATACGAGCTGGACGTGCGGAGATACGAAACAGCCTACTGTTGGTATGGGCGAAGTTGTCAAATCGTATTTGATGAGCCATGCACAATAAGAGTAGGTACTAATGCAGCAAGAGGTATGATGATCTGAAGGTGAGCATGATGAACCTAGTGCTGCGTTCCTTTTTGTGTGGCAAGGTAGGGCATATGCCAAGCTCCGTTAACACAATGTTGTAGAGAACATCATATTCTTGAGAGATTGTGAGCGTATGAACGTGTTTATGACAAAAAAAAGAGTTGTACTTTTCTCCCTATTGGCTGTGCTAATCGTCGCTATTCCTGTTTCCGTAATTGTTTTTGTGCTGCAACAGCAGTCACCACGAAGAAGTACAGCTCCCATTACCGTTTTGCAGTACGAAAAACTAGAACTAACCTATCCTTTTTCAGGTAGTTACAGCAATCCAAATGATCCCGCCATCGTTGATGTGGAGGCAGTCTTCACTGCTCCGGATGGGAACACACAGACCGTTCCTGGCTTCTTCTTCCAGGACTTTACCCGTAGTGGTGATGTAACCAAAGAAATCCTGACTCCTGTACCACGGAGCGAGCGATGGAAAGTGCGCTATGCACCCTCGGAGGTGGGTATCTATAGGTATGTCGTAACTATCAAAGATGCTCAGGGAACGCGCACGCTCGGCAATGGTTCATTCACAGTTAAACCGTCTACCAATCCTGGTTTTATCAAGGCGGTCGGTTTGCATTTTGAGCGTACGAATGGGCAACGTTTCATTCCTCTTGGCATCAATGCACCCTGGTTTCAGTACGGGAGCATACATGGCACAGGCCATTCGTGGGGCGATGGCACCTATGGGGTTGATAAAATGTATAAGTATCTGGCAACGAGTGGCATCAATTACGTGCATATCTGGACGTGCAGTTGGAGTGCCGGGCGTCCTGCACCATTTGCGAAACCTAACATCGGCTGTGATGGCGGTACGGGTGGGACAGCGCAGATGAGCCAACCGGATAGTTGGGAAATGGACTACATCGTGGATCAGGCTCATAAGCAAAACGTGTACATCATGCCCATCCTCAAACATCGTAGCCCAGACGTTTTAGAGTACGCCGATAAGATCAAAGCGCGTTACTTCGTGGCACGCTGGGGTTACTCCACCAACATCATGGCATGGGAGTTTTGCAAGGAACGTTGTACCGACCCTGGTATGAGCCATGCGTGGGCCAGCTATATACATAGTATCGATCCCTACCAGCATCCTCTTACGACGAGCCTGTGGAACCATTTCCCAACCCTAAATGCGACACGGCTCCAGGAATATACACACATTTTCGACGATCCTCTCATGAACATTGTGCAGAACCATGATTATCAGAGGGATTGCAGCACGGAACTGAATAGTGATACGAGCCTCTATGTGTTTAACACCATGCAGACCTATACCCAGACATTACCGAGCTTTGCCAAGCCAGCCTTCATCGGTGAAACCGGATTGACTCCATGTACAGAGCATGGCACCAACGAGAGTACATACTATCGAAGTGATCACAATGGCGTGATTCTCAAAGGCGAAATCTGGGGTTCCTTGATGAGTAGCTCTGGTGGTTACGCGCCCTGGTATTTTCATGCTGATGCAACAGTCAATCAACTAGCTATCTTCAAAGCCGCCAGTGCCTATGCGGCTGCCCTGCCACCAGTTCCTGATGATGCTCAGTTGTTTAGCAACTATCAGAGTACCAGTCAGGTTACCGCTTCCAATACAATACTCCATGTCATTGGTCGCAAAAATGCGACCTTTGCTATGCTATACATCCAAAATACGACAGGCACCTGGGGAGCTATGGTGCGAGATAAGCATGCTCCTACTCCCATTTCTGGTACAGTGGAGCTTAAAGGTATGCAGGCGGGGGCAGGATTTTCCGTGCGCTGGTATGACACAGATACCGGTGCCTTGCTCAAGACGGATAGTGTGACTGCTCATACCGGTGGTGTATTGCTTACACTTCCCAAACAAATTACGGAGAGTATTGCGGCAATTGTAACTATCGGGGCATGAGTATACGCCAGGATACGTGAGCAACAAAGCCAAATTCACAACTACAGGGAGCATGGGATATTTCTTAAGGCAAGGTTCAGGTAATGTATCGTTAGGTTTAAGAAGCCCCTGACAAGGCTTTGTCAGGGGCTTCGTTTAGTTAACCATCACCATCTACTGAAACATCTGGATTAACGTCGTGGCTGGGAACAATCAACGTTCCAGGAGGAACTGGACTGGCATTTGCTCCCACATTAGGGCCTGCATAGACGATGGGGGCAAATGGATCGGCCCAACTGCTTTGGGCATCGGCAAAGACGAAGGCGAATGAGTGACTGCCGGTGGGTAGCGTTGTTTGCACCTGGAAGAGAGCTCCTGTATTGTAGGCACCCGAAATATGTTGCATAGGATAGCCAACATTATCCACATAGAGCATCGCTCGCTTTGGTGCCGCACCTGCTGCATCGATGTATGTAGTCTGGAAGGTAAAAACGGTGGTGGATGTGCCAGCCGTGGGAGTAACAGAAGAAGACGAGAGTAGTATAGGAGCCACTATAGGACTATCCATTCCCTCGTAAATGGCAACTCCTGAACCGTCATCAAAGCGGAAGCGATAGTAATGAGTGCCAACCGAAAGACTGGAGGTGGTATAGGAATAAACGACACCGGTCTGGTAGCTTTTACCTTTGGGTTGCATGTCAAAGGAGGTACCATCAATATCCACTTTTGCCAGTGTTGGTGCGGTGTTGGTCGGCGATGTGTACACGACTGAGTAAGTGACAGGTTGGCCAGGAAGCACCAAGTTAGGCTTTGTGGTTAACTGGGTCAGAGTGAGTGGATGAACTTCTGGACCAGGAAACGCTACTCCGTTGTACGGAAGTGTGCCTGTTCCCGAAACGTCGGAGAAGGTAAAGGTATAACCATGCGATCCAACGCCTAGTTTTGTGCTATATCCATAGATGGTGGCTTTTTTGCCATGTACTGGACCAACAACAGTCATGGGATAAGCAGTCCCATCAATGTTCACATTATGTATGGTGGGAGTACCCGGCAGATTGTAGATGACGTTAAACTTAAAGAGGGTTGAAGGTCCTCCAATAGTGGGAGTAAGTGAAGATTGGATCATTGAGCCTGAGCCATTTGTGCCCGCCCCAAATGTAGGAACTTGCAGTATGTGGGAATATTTGATCTGGCCGAGTATCAACGGTTGCTGGGGTGTTTGCGAAAAGTCAAAGAAATCCATAAGATTGCTGGTGGCAGGGAGGGAGTCACGTTGACCGAGATTCGGCAGATGGAAATTGTCCTCGACAAATCTCACAAACGAGCTAAACTCACCTTGTGCATGTGAGATGTAGCCTGGCTTTGCGTAAGGGGATATGACGAGGAGAGGAACACGCGGCCCCAGCCCTAATCCATCAACGTGAGGAGGCACAACATGATCGTAAAAACCACCCCATTCATCCCAGGTAACGAAAATGGCTGTACTGTTCCAGTACTGGCTATTCATCACGGCATTAACCTGCTGGGAGAGGAAGTTTTGTCCTCCTTGTAGAGGTGCCGGTGGATGATCACTTGGTTCTCCACCGGGAGGAGTGACCCATGAGACAGTCGCCAGATTACCCGCTTGCACATCCTGGATAAACTGAGTAGAGTTGCTAATGTTATTTGGTGATTGAGCAACAGCTTGAATTATCATTGGTGCATCCCATGCAGCCGTTGTTGCATAGTATCGCCAACTAATATGATTATTGTCAAGCACTTGCGGCAAACTGGCAATGGGATAGCAGGGATAAGACCAGTATTCATTTCCTGTTTGGGCCTTGGAATGTACGACAGTGTTTTGTGTCGAACTGCAACCCTGTTGGTTCACAGTCGCGTCGAGGCCTCCCGTTTGCGCGGCAACCATCGCCATATGATTAGGCGCACTGCTGGTTGCCATGGAAGCGAAGAAGTTATCCCCAAGCCCAAATTGTTGAGCATACTTCCAATAGACAGGGATATCGCTTTGGGTATACTGGACGTAGCTGCGCAAAGGGAAGCCATCCATCTTCCCGCCATCGAGTGCTGCTAAGGTAGCAGGGCCGGTATGAGAGTAATCGCTGCGCAGCGGATTTGATGCTCTCGGAAGAGTCATGCCGTTTGCCTTGGGAAATTGACCAAATAGATTATCAAACGAGTGATTCTCCATCATGATAATGACAACATGCTGGATAGAAGTGGTTCCTGTTCCTTTCTGTTGCACTTGCGCAGTGGCATGGAAAGAGGTAATGGTGGGCAGTTCGTACCAGACACCTATACCTAAGAGAACGATAAGGGCAACGATGACGTATTTCCGGGTAAACATGTGCATAATTTGCCTATTCTTTCAATATGGTAACCCTTCAGAATTGCTCATTGTCTGCGACAGTGAGCAATTCTGAAGAGTTACTTTTTAATGAATATACTCCAATGAGGAGCTCCTAAGAGTTCTGCATACTTGAAAGAGTAGAAGCTCCTTTCCTAGAAACTCTTCTGATTGAATTAGAGATGGAACGCATAGAGCTTACCATCAGCAGAGCCACAGTAGAGCCAACCATTGACTACAATCGGTGTAGAGTAGGAGAACGAACCGGTCGTATAACTCCACAGTATTTTGCCACTGGAGGCATCTATGGCGTAAAACTTGTGGTCAAGTGACGCAAAGTAGACAACGCCGTTAGCGATAGCCGGCGAGCTAAAGATGGGACCACCAGTGGGTGTCGTCCATAGGATAGCTCCAGTCGTGGCATTGAGCGCATACAGATTGCCATTGATGGAACCGATGTACAGAGTGCCGGTTGATGAGATGGCCTGGGTCGAAATGTCGCCATTGGCTGGCGCACCAATCGGAGTAGACCAGACAATCTTGCCTGTGGTTTCATTGAGGGCATAGACACTGCCATTTTTACTGCTAGCATAGACTAGACCGTGATCAATGGTGACGCCAGAACCAACGTCATCATCGGGGCCAATAGGTGCTATAAACGTACTCCAGACAGGTTTACCGGTTATAGCATTTATCGCGTCAACATTGGAGGTTGGATTACCAGTGGCAGTAAAGACTGTCTTTGTCTTCGTATCAACTCCGACCGAACCCCAGACGCCTGCGTCAGTAGCATAAAACCAGTTGATATGCCCACTCAGTTCATCAAGAGCATACAAGCCACACGAACCATGATCGAGGTGAGAGATACCCACATAGAGCGTGTTGAAGGCCAAGGTGGGAAAACCGAGCTGGTGCCAGGGTAGAATGACGCTCCACTTGATTGTGCCTGTCTGCGTGTCGAGAGCATAGAAGGGTGAGGGAATACCCTCATCGGCATAGCCAACGGTGCCGAAGAAGACCAGACCATTGTCTGCGTCGACCAGAGGCGATGGGAAGCTGCGGAAGATGCAGTGACAGTTAAATTGCCACTTTTGTGCGCCAGTCGTAGCATCGTAGGCATTGAGGAAGCCGTCCATCGTGGCAATGTAAACGACGCCATTGGCATAGACCGGAGAGTCCTTCAGACCAACGGCTGTGGTGGCTGTCCACTGCAATTTCAGATTGGCGACGTTGCTGACGCTCAAGCTGGTTTCATAGGGGTTCTGTCGATGATGGGCAGAGTCGAAGCCGAAATTATCCCAGCTGGTATCGACATTAACCTGCGTCGAGAACGAACGCCCACTTGTCTGCCCTACAGCGAACAGACTGTGTGAACCGACTGTGGTATTGGCCGGGATAGTGACAGATTTGCTGATATTGCCCTGAGCGGTGGCGACAACACTGCTCAGCACTGCGCCAGAAGCACTGTTCAGGGTGATTTTCACCGTCTCGCCAGACTGGAAACCAGTACCTGTAACGGTGGCATGCGTGCCGGGAGGAACGGCTGTAGGACTGACGGCAATACTATTACTGACTGTGAAGGTGTTCTGTGAACTGCTCTGGCTAGTAGCTCCAACTACCTTGACGCTATAGGAGCCGGGAGCTGCTGTGGGTACAGAGAACGTCTTACTTACTGTACCGGCGTAACCGGCGGTCACACTGGCGAGAGTTGTCCCGTTCCACTGGATATTCACCGTCTCATTGGGCGCATAGCCCTGCCCTGTCACCTTGACGATAGCCCCAACTGGCCCGGATGACAGACTCAAGCTAGAGCCAGCAGCAACAACGGTAAACGTATTAGTGGCCGTGATATGACTGGTGTGACCAACAACTTTCACTGAGTAATTACCAGGAGCTGTGCCAGTCGGCACGGTAATGGTCGTTGGGGACAGGTAGCCGAATTCACTGGTGACGACGCTCTTAACTGGTGTTGCACCGCCGTTCCAGTAGATATCTGCTGTTTCATTGCCGGTGAAGCCATAAGCACTGGTGACTAGTTTTGTAGCGGCTGAGCCACTGAGAGGTGCCAGTTCGAGGGTAGGTGAATAGATGTTGTAAGTATACTTCGACATCAAACCACTTGACTGGCCAATAGCTGCCACGATGTAGGTACCAGGGGCAGAGGTTGTAGGAACGGTGGTCGTCAGGATAAAGGCACCACCACTGGAGTCAGCTGTGCCAGTTCCGAGGAGGAGACCTTTACTGCTTGGGCTTTTGTAGTTCCAGTACACATCGACCTTTTCACTTGCACCAAAGGCATTGCCATAGAATTCTGTACTTGTGCCAGGGCCGCCAGCCTGGGGTCGAATGTACAGGTATGGGTAAAGGGTAAATTTACCTGTGGCAACCAGACCAGAGTTGGAACCGACGCCGGCAATAGTATAGGTGCCTGTAGGAGCAAGGATGTCCAGGAACGAGGTGGTAAACGTTCCATTGCCATTCGTTGTAGATGGGAAAGAGGGCTGGACAAGCTTACCTGGATTGCTGGGACTTTTATAGTTCCAGTAGATTTTGACGTTTTCATTAGCTCCGAAGTTAGTACCATGGACCGTAATCGGTTCTTGGTCATCACGGTTTGAGTAGGGGCCAGATGTTGGGCTAATGGTCAGTGTAGCCGAACCGGCAGCTCGAGCTCCGTTCGGGCGTGGTAGCGCAACGATCACACCTGCAATGAGCAGGCAGAGTGTCAGAAGTGCAATGCTGATATGCACCCTTTTTGTGAAAAGGCGTTGTGTGAGTGTGTCAGGCATAAAGTGTTGTCTGTTCATCTAACATGCTTTCCTTCAATTTCAACCTCCGTGCAGATAGAGAAATTCGCATATAGCATAAGCTTTACGAGGGGAAAAAGCTGTGTATAATCGGTTATGAATCGGTGAGTATTATGGAATTGTGGTTATGAAATGATCAGAGGCAGGGATTGTTCAGTGCTTGTGGTTGTGAAGTAGGAATTATGTAATACTCTCTCTGGTTATAAGAAATTAACCACAATGGTCAATTTCACGCATTTTCTCAACTAAAAAGTAACCGCAAACACTATTGCCTGTGTTATGCTTGGTGCGTAATCGCAACAATATGTTTCATCCCCACTGGGGATGATTTTATCGTAGTCAATACATCTGTATACACACTTTTAGGAGAGCGGATCATATGCAAGAAGAGAAATACACAATTCCCGAAATGGTAGATGACGTTCGGGCAGGAAAGATGCCACGACGTCAATTTATGAAAACATTGGCAGCCATGGGTATTTCAGCAGCCGGTGTCGGCGCGATTGCGGCGGCAGCGGCGGCACGTTCATTTAATACTGCCTCGGTATCTCACGACAAGCTCGATAAATCAGCAGATTTGGAGCATTTACACCAGCAACATCTCGTACGTCAATCACAGGGTAATACTGGTGCCATGAAAAATGACTATGCCTTAGACGCTGTCGTCGAGGATAGTATGTATCCTTATCCCTTCGTTGGGCATGAGGCCATTTTGGGGCGTAAAGCAGTCGGTATGGCTGCCTTCCCTGGCGTGCAGATTCAGGTGACCAATCGTGTCGTACATGGCGATCAGCTAACTGTCGAGTGGATAGCGACCGGTAAGCATACCAACGATTTTCCCGGATTGCCCGCTACAGGTCGTGACTTCTCTATTCCTGGCGTCACCGTGGTTGTGCGCCAGAATGGTAAAATTATACGCGAGTCTCTCTACTACGATATGGCGGAAGTGCAACAACAGCTCCGTGGCCCACACTAATATTTGGCCAGGAGGAGGAACAAGATTACCGCCCATTGCACTTAAAGTGCGATGGGCGGTAATCTTGTTCCTCCAAGAGTTACTTACTACAGAAGAAATAAGAGGGGGTGCGCGTCATTGTTTTGCAGAGTGCGTGGCATGCTGAGCATGATGACCGCAAGGGTCATCACTACTATACACGACCCCATCGGCCCGTGAAGACCGTGTATAGTAGTGATGACCCTTGCGGTCATCATGCTTCGCAAAAAAAATGACGCGCACCCAACAATTCTATTCGCTTATGGCCCAAAGGCGTATAAACGGCCATCCAGATTTCCATGATAGAGCATACCGTTAGCTATAACACCGGGTCCCTCGAAGTTTGACTTATTGAGTGAGTCTGTAAAGTTGAAGAGGCGCGTTCCGTTGGTAGCATCAAAGATGCTCATAGACTGGCCTAAACCAACCTCTATCAAACCCGGTACGACCATGATACCCCCACGCGCATCAAAATTGAGACAGGTATCCCAGTGAGCATTGCCATTATTGGGATTCAATGACCACAATATGCCAGGACATGTCGTGCTGTTAGCAGTTGGGGGACCAGATTGGACATAAAGATTTGTGCCATCCCAACCGGCTGAGGCCATGCTTGGCCCCGGAGCAGTGGCGAGGCGAACTTGCCAGAGCGGCCCTGCACCAACATTACTCTGATCAAAGGCATAAAAGATGCCACTCTTGTTAGGTAGCCCCACCATATAGTGCTGAACGCCACCGATAGTTGCCTGAAAGAGTGTTGGTGTCGCACCAAAATCCCCATCAAAAATCATGTCTGCAGCCGGTACAACCCAGTAACCAACCAGCGAGAGATCAGTCGCTCGCACTTGCATAAGCGACTCCACCTTTTTCTCACCAGTTGAGCAGCTACCCTTTTCGCTAGTAGAGAAATAGAGCATACCCGTCGCTTCATTGATCGTTGGGGCTGTCCACACGCTACCACCAGTACAACCGGTCGGCACAACAGTAAAAGTGTTTTGCACATTCCCTGTTGAGGCATCCACCTGGACAAGCTCTCCCTGCGATTTGCTACAGTCAGCACTGCCCGATACACCGATGTAGACACTGCCATTGTAAACAGCAGGGGAGCTATATAAGAATGAATTTGCATCGGCTCCCAGATGGGTTTGCCAGAGTATGTTTCCCGTACTGGCATTAAGAGCATAGAGGGTGCTATTCCCGCCACCTACGAAAACGACGGTCTTGATTACGCCTTCAATAGATGCAGAAGTTACAGTCGCTGTACTAAGTACGCCAAGATGTTCACCTCTACAGTCAGTCGATTGGCCTAATGGCACTGTCCATATACTTGCACCGGTGGTTGCGTCCGATGCATGTTCATAACCATCCCACGATCCCCAGTAGAGAATACCGTTGGCAACCACCGGCTGAGTAGTGATCTTTCCTCCGACTACCCCTGTCTTCAGTACCCAGTGCTGCTTCAAACTGCCTACTGTGCTTGGATTAATAGCAGTTTCCGCCCCATTATAGCTGGGACGTCCGTTACCCCCTAGAAATGTCGACCAGTCGCCTGCCAGAGCATGAGACGCTGAGGTTGGTTTGGGTATCGTGACGAATACTGTGAGTAAGACCAGAAGTATGATCAGGACGCCTGCTATTGCTGTATAGTATGGCCAGTGGCGTCTGGCTTCCTGCTTTGCATTCCTCACAAGAGGTTCCATGGTCATATACGTCCCCCTTTCTATCCGGCCATCGGTACAAGGCGAGAATAGGAATGTGCCCGCACAGGTTTCCCCCTGCCTGTGCTAGCAACGTTCCAGTTTCCAACGCACATGTCGATATGTCGTTCACTCTATATTGCCTTATTGGCTATCCATCTTCTTGAGAAAAGCGGTTCAAGTCTGGTTAAGAAATGCTTGTAGTTGTGTGTATTTCTTAACCCTCTCATGAGGAGCCGGATGAACAAAAATGGAGTTGACATGTTAAGCATAGATAATACTAAATATCTGATATCTGTGTATGTACATTTACCGGGGAGTCGCTCATGCGTACGCTGAATCTGCACCAACTAGCAACATTTCAGGTTGTAGCCAAACACTCTAGCTATGTGCGTGCAGCTGAAGAATTGCATTTCAGCCAGCCAGCCGTCTCGGCCCAGATACGCCAGCTTGAAGAAGCACTTGGGGTGAAGTTGTTTGACCAGATTGGCCGCAAGACCCATCTCACGAAGGCTGGTGAGGAACTCTACAATTATAGTCAAAAGATTTTTACCCTCATCGAGGAAACTGTGGAAACGATGGAAGCACTCCGCAGTCCCCATTCCGGTCGTTTAAGCGTAGGTGCAGATACCACCGTTGGCACGTATGTTATCCCAGGCTTGCTCGGCAAATTTCATCAAATATATCCTGATGTGGAGATTTCTCTCGATGTAGTCAATCGGGCTGCCTTAGTCGAAGCTCTGGTGAATAACCGTATAGATATGGCGATTGTGGGACGTGTCCCTGATGATATTTCGGTGGTCATTGAGCCGTTCGCCCCTAACGAACTGGTGTTGGTGGCATCTCCCTTTCACCGGCTGGCCGGACACAAAAAAGTGCCATTCACCGAACTTGCGAAAGAACATTTTCTCTTACGCGAAGTTGGCTCAGGTACCCGTGCAGCCCTGGAAAACGTCTTTCAGGAAGCTGGCTTGCCTTTGCAGGTGAGTATGCAGGTCGGCAATAACAGTGCCATTAAGCAAGGTGTTGCTGCCGGTCTGGGTATTGCCCTCATCTCGCGGGTAGCCCTCGAGATGGAGTTGGAAACCAATCGCCTGGTGATCCTCGATGTCGAGGGGTTCCCTATCCTGCGTCAATGGCGTCTTGTTCACATCAAAGACAAAAATCTGTCGGCTACAGCTCGTGCTTTCAAATCGTTTTTGTTACAGCATGCAGATAAGCGTGTGCGCCGCAAAGGTTCATATAAGGTGGATGATCATACGAGATAGCTGGATAAATGCCCCAGGAAGAGACTGGCCGCCACCACAATCAGACCAAAGATCGTCATAAGTTGCCCTTGTGCATCCGGCTCACTTCTAGCCATAGTCCACACAAACAAAAAGACTACTATCAAGGTCATAGTTCCGGCCTGTATATAAAAAGTGAGAGGATAGATATTTCTGCGCTGCCGTTCATCATCTGGATCTTCGCTCTTATCTTCAAGCCAGGAAGACCAGATTTCAAGGGCCTTGAAACAGAAGATAATACCAGCAAACACGAGAATGTAACAGAAGAAAATCATCTGTAACGTATCTATGCCCAGTTCTCCTAGATCGTAGAGGAAGAGCCCGATCACGAAGCAGGTCATACCTATCAGGCAAAGCTGATAAATCTGTCGTTTCAGCAAGTTAGTCATAGAGGCATTCTTTCTTCGAAAAGGGAGTCCTACTATCCCATTAGTGTAAGAATACTCCTTTCTACCAGATTTGTAAAATAGCTGTTGATAGCGACTTTTTTTACCGTGATATTTGCTCCAAGTGAAAGGTGAAGTGAAGTGTTGGGAAGGGTCTTTTATACCTGTGCTTTTACCTTGCGACATAGTGTCTCTGAGCCTCTAAAAGATACTTATCTACATGCCAATCAGGTCTGCTTTTTGAATGGTATTCCTCAGGCTGCGGATTATAGCGGCGTCTATCATCTTTCCATCAATTGCCACGGCTCCCAGGCCATTAGCCAAAGCTTCCGCATATGCAGTATCCAACTTACGAGCGTAATCGACCTCTTCCTGCGTAGGTGAGAAGACCTGGTTGGCGATATCAATCTGGCCTGGGTGAATGGCCCATTTCCCTGCGAAGCCTAGAACTTTGGCATGTGTACATTCTCTTTGATAGCCAACAGCGTTTTTGTAGTCTGGAAACGCACCATCTATAGCATCGATGCCTGCAGCACGAGCGGCAATGACCATTTTGTTGCGGGCATAGTGCCAGGGATCACCTGGATAGGAGTCGAGATGGCCTTCAATGACCCGGCTGTCCATGCCTTGTGATGCGCTGTAGTCAGCAGGGCCAAAGATTAATGCCTCCAGGCGTGAGCCTGAACGTGCGATCTCCTCTACATTGAGCATCGCTTCCACTTCTTCGATCAGGACTTCAAGCCCGATGCGGCGTGTGCGTTTCAAACGTTTCTCTATTTGAGAGAGAAGCACATCGACCCACCAGACATCCTTGGCCGTTTTCACCTTAGGAACGATGATGATGTCGATATACTCACCAGCTTCTTCGACCACAGAGATAATATCCTGATAAGCATACTCTGTCTCCAGATCATTAACACGAACCGCACGTGTTTTCTTGCCCCAGTCCAGGTTTTTTAATGCCTGCGCTGCCTTTGCTCTAGCTCCTACTTTCTCGTTAGGAGAAACAGAGTCCTCAAGGTCAAGAAGTACCAGATCGGCGTTGCTTGCAGCGGCCTTTTCCATCATCCGTTCGTTACTGGCGGGAGTTGATAATTCAGATCGTCTCAGGCGCATGAGGGTCTCCTTTCATAATGCTAAGTATTGTTTTTCCCTGATGGGCTTTTCTAGCTTGACTTTTTAAAAATTATCATACATATGTATCTTAGTCCGTTAAATTGTGTTACGCGAGCAGATTGTTCTTTCCTGCGTAGAGATTACGTAACCTACACTGTTAGCGAACCTCTGGAACTTAAGCTGCTAAGGCAGCGAGGTGAGAAGTTCGCGTCCTGCTAGAGGAGGTGTTTCTTTGAAGCGAGACGTGTCCAAAAGAAGATTGCGAGCAGGGATTGTTGGTGGGGGTCAAGGCTCGTTTATAGGAGCCGTTCATCGTGTGGCAGTTGAGTTGGATGGTCAGGCGGAGGTTGTCGCCGGGGCAATGTCTACGAATCCACAAAGGGCGAAAGACTCTGCCGAGGCATGGTTTCTGAAGCGTTCGTACAGTAGCTTTCAGGAGATGGCAGAAGCGGAGTCGCATCTGCCTGACGGCATCGACTTTGTGATGATTACGACTCCAAATCACATGCATTACCCTGTTGCCAAAGTGTTTCTAGAGCATGGTATTCATGTTGTCTCGGAGAAACCGATGTCCCTTACCCTGGAAGAGGCCCAGGAAGAGGTAGCCCTTGTCGAGAAGAGTAGCCTTATCTTTGCACTGACACACACCTACTTAGGCTATCCGGCGATTCGTCAGGCACGGGATTTAGTGCAACGAGGTGCAATTGGGAATGTTCGCAAGGTACTTGTCGAATACATCCAGGACTGGCTCATGGAGCCGGTTGAGATGGCTGGTTCGAAACAGGCGTCATGGCGTACAGACCCAACAAAATCTGGTATAGCAGGTTGCGTAGGGGACATCGGCACGCACGCCGAAAACCTGCTTGAATTTGTCACGGGCTTGAAGATATCCTCGCTCTGTGCCGACCTGACTACCTTTGTAGAAGGAAGAGCTCTTGACGACGATGCCAATATGCTTCTGCGCTTGCAGAATGGTGGCAAAGGCATACTTACCTGCTCACAGGTTGGTGCCGGCGAAGAAAATAACCTCACTATTCGTGTCTATGGAAGCAAGGCCGGTCTGGAATGGCATCAGATGGAGCCAAACACATTAATTTTCAAGCAGCAGGGGCAGCCCCGTCAGTTATTGCGTACCGGTCAACCCTATATGAGTGACGAGGCGAAAGCGTTAACACGTCTTCCAGGAGGTCACCCTGAAGGGTATCTTGAAGCATTCGCCAATCTCTACAAGATGATTATTGCAGATATTCGCCGCGTAGAAGCGGGTGAGAAACCCCAGGGTGGCTACCCAAGCGTATACGATGGCCTGCGGGGTATGCAATTTATCGTAAGGGCTGTCGAAAGCTCACAAAAGGGTGCGGTTTGGGTCGATATGCCATAAGGAGGAGAAGAACAGATGTCTCAAATCAAAGGGCCAGCACTTTTCTTAGCGCAATTTATACAGGATGTCCCACCATACAACACACTCGAAAACATCACCGCGTGGGCCAAAGAACTGGGCTTTCTCGGTGTGCAAATCCCGGCGTCAGAGAAGAGCATGATCGATCTGGATAAAGCCTCTGAGTCAAAGCAGTACTGTGATGACCTCAAGGGGAGGTGCAATGGACTGGTCATTACCGAGTTGACCGCTCATCTTCTAGGGCAATTGGTGGCAGTTCATCCCGCTTATGATGTCATGTTCGATGCCTTTGCTCCCGAGTCGCTGCACAATAATCCCCAAGCCCGTACCGAGTGGGCAAAGGGGGAAATTATCAAGGCCATCAAGGCTTCACGTAATCTCGGTTTGAACGCTATGCCTATCTTTTCGGGAGCACTGCTGTGGCACACGATGTATCCCTGGCCCCAACGACCGCAAGGACTGGTAGAGATGGGCTTTCAGGAGCTGGCACGGCGCTGGCAGCCTCTCTTAAATGTCGCTGACGAGTATGGAATTGACTTTGCCTATGAGATTCATCCAGGCGAGGATCTGCACGATGGGGTCACCTTTGAGCGTTTCCTGGCAGCCACGGGCAACCATCCGCGAGTAAATATCCTCTACGATCCGTCCCACTTTGTGTTGCAACAGCTGGACTACGTGGGCTACCTGGATTGCTACAAGGATTACATCAAAGCTTTTCACGTCAAGGATGCTGAATACAATCTCTCGCCACGCTCAGGTGTCTACGGCGGATACCAGGATTGGAAGGATCGTCCCGGTCGCTTCCGCAGCGTTGGTGACGGGCAGGTCGATTTCAAAAAGGTCTTCTCGAAGTTGACGCAGAACGGCTTTTCACGGTGGGCGGTCCTCGAATGGGAATGTTGCATCAAAGATTCCACTCAAGGGGCAAGGGAAGGTGCGGCATTTATCAAGAGTATGCTGATCGATACCCCGACCAGGGCATTCGACGATTTTGCAGGCGGCCTACAGAACGATGAGACCAACCGGCGCATTCTGGGCATTGCAACAGACACCGATGCGTGAGGAGAGAAAGAGCTATGAGACATATCTTTTTACTGAGAGCGGCAGAGGTTGCTAAACACGGTAGCGCTCCCTACAAGGGACCACGTAAACCACGTCCGCGCCTCCTTTTCCAAACAGACTTTGTGATCCCACACTCTCCCCAGAGAAATCGTTCTGCAATAGATCATCGTTGCGCCACGACCAAGAACTGATGAAAGAGCACATCCAGAAATCCCTCGCGTTCGATCAGATCGCGTATCTCGACAAGCTGATCGAAGAAGCGCTCGACGGTGAAGCCAGGGACAACCCAGGGGACGGCTTTGAGATAGTAGACGATGGCCCCGACATCGTAGTAGCGGATGGGATAGAACTCTTCCTGTTGCTCTTGGATCTGCCAGCCACCTGCTTCAAGTTCGTGTACGGCGTAGGCCAAATTCCAGGCAGCCCTGTCATCAGCGCCTGGATGAACATGATGTTCCTGCTCTGGTATATACCCCAGCAGTTCGTGGAGCCTGTGATTCGTCTGATCGCCTACCTGTTGAGTGATGAAGTATTTGCCTGGCTTGAGCACGCGCTGGACTTCGCTGGCATTGTAACTGCCGTGGCGATTGATAATGAGATCGAGTGAGGCATCCGGCAGAGGGAGCTGGTCATCCTGCACCTCGTAGACAGTGACGCCCAAGGGGATCAACCTCTCGTGCGCCGTGCTGACGTTGGGTGCATAGCCCTCGGTGGCATACACCTCTGGGACAAGCTGAATGTCGAGATACTGCGCCAAGCGCTCACCTCCGCCGGTGCGCATATCAAGCATGCTCTGTGCCTCTTTCATGGCTGAGGTCACTATCCGAGCATAATCCCAGCGATGCTGCTGATGGATATCTACACGCCTGCCGTTCAGGTAGGAGAAATCCCAACCGTTGAAAGGGTGATGGTATTCGGCTATAAGCTTGTTGAAGAAAGGGTTGCTGTTGCTGGTTGCCATGAGATGCATTCCTCTTTCAGGATTGACAGAATGTTCTAAACCTTCTCTGACACTCCCCATGGCTGAAGCCAGGGGGTTCTTGGTTTGACGAGCTGGCTTGCCCTCCTCCCCTCTCGAAGAGGACAGTAGAGGTCATCTCTCCCCAAGCGTTTTACGAGACGCGCTCGTGGGTTTCCCTGTGCCCCAGGGTACCCTCTAATGCTTTTGCCAAGATATTGATGGCCG
>WNFX01001309.1_pt1 | contig 28874 bp, 22 predicted proteins | sample 5400111 | NCBI WGS metagenome assembly WNFX01 (sample SAMN13153363, study PRJNA577476) | soil metagenome | isolation source: 40 cm soil or saprolite under grassland replicate 1 | place: USA:California | collected 2016-06-15 | reverse complement strand
TCGGCGATCTTGCGGCCGTAATCGAGCACGACCACCCGATCGGACAGATCCATCACCACGCCCATGTCGTGCTCGATCAGCGCGATCGTGGTGCCGTAGTGGTTGTTCACGTCGAGAACGAAGCGGGACATGTCCTCCTTCTCCTCGAGGTTCATGCCCGCCATCGGCTCGTCGAGCAGCAGGAGGTCCGGCTCCATGGCGAGCGCGCGCCCGAGCTCGACCCGTTTCTGCAGCCCGTACGGCAACCGGCCGACCGGAATTTTGCGGATCGCGGCGATCTCCAGAAAGTCGATGATCTCCTCGACGCGCTTGCGGTGCTCGACCTCTTCGGCAAGCGCCGGGCCGTAGCGCCACAGCTGCCAAAAAAAGCCGCGGCGCATTTTCAGCGAGCGGCCCGCCATGATGTTGTCGAGCGCGGTCATGCCCTTGAACAGCGCGACGTTCTGGAACGTGCGCGCGATGCCGCCCGACGCCGCCTCATAGGGCCGCATCTTCCTGCGCGCCTCGCCGCGGAAAATGATCTGCCCGTCCTGCGGCTGATAGAAGCCGTTGATGACGTTGAGCATCGAGGTCTTGCCGGCCCCGTTCGGACCGATGATGGCGCGGATCTCGCCCTTGCGGATGTCGAAGGAGACTTCGACCAGCGCCCGCACGCCCCCGAACGACAGCGACACCCGGTCGACCGCGAGCAGCACCTCGCCGGCCGCGACGTCGCGCCCCGCGGGCGCTCTCATGGCTTATCCCTCCCCTGAAAGGGCAGGGTCGCGCAGTCCACTTCGGATGTTTCCGACTTGGACCAATTCTTATGACCGGCCGAACTCGGGAACACCCGAGTTCGGCGAGCGCGCGGGGTGGGGTTATTATTCGCGCCCGGAAACCGATGTTTGCGCCCCCACCCGGTCGGCTTCGCCGACCGACCTCCCCCTTTCGGGGGAGGTATAACAACGCCGAGCTTCATGCGGCCTGCTCCAGGTCGCGGGCCGGCGCCGGGTAGACCTTCATGTCGCGGATCGCGACGCGCGCGCGGACCACGCCCTTGCGGCCGTCCTCGAAGGTGACCTCGGTCGAGATGTCGGCTTCCTTGGCGTTCGCGTAGAGCGCCTGGACCAGCGGTGCGTACCGCTCGGCGATGAAGCTGCGCCGCACCTTCTGGGTCCGGGTGAGCTCGCCGTCGTCCGCGTCGAGCTCCTTGTGCAGCACCAGGAAGCGCCGGATCTGCGCCCCGGCCATGATCTTCTCCTCGGCCAGCGATCGGTTCACCTCGTCGATGTGGCGCTCGATCATGTCGTAGACCAGCGAGTTGCCGGCGAGCTCCTGATAGGAGCCGTAGACGACGTTGTTGCGCTCGGCCCAGCTGCCGACCGCGACCAGATCGATGTTCACCATGACGCAGACGAAATCCCGCTTGTCGCCGAGCGCCATCGCCTCCCTGATGTTGGGATAGAACTTCAGCTTGTTCTCGATGTATTTCGGCGCGAACAGCGTGCCATCGTTCAGGCGCCCGACGTCCTTGGCCCGGTCGATGATTTTCAGATGCCCGGTCTTCGGATCGACGAAGCCGGCGTCGCCGGTGTGCACCCAGCCGTCGGGCGTCCGGACTTCCGCGGTCTTCTCCGGATCCTTGTAGTAGCCGGTGAACACCCCGGGCGAGCGAAACAGCACCTCGCCGCTCTCCGAGATCTTGATCTCGACCTCGGGCGAGGGCTTGCCCACGGTGTCGGCAAAAATCTCGCCGTCCGGTTGCGCGGTGATGTAGACCGACGCCTCGGTCTGGCCGTAGAGCTGCTTGAGGTTGATGCCCAGCGCGCGATAGAACCGAAAGATCTCCGGCCCGATCGCCTCGCCGGCCGTATAGGCGACGCGGATGCGCGAGAGGCCGAACCGGTTCTTCAGCGGTCCGTACACCAGGATGTCGCCGAGCCGGTAGAGCAGCCGCGCGTAGAGCGGCACCTTCTCCCGGTTGAGAATTTTCTCGCCCCAGCGCCGCGCCACGCCGATGAAGAAATGGAACATCCGCTTCTTGAGCGCGCCGGCGTCCTCCATCCGCACCATGGTGAGCGTGAGCAGGTTCTCGTAGATGCGCGGCGGCGCGAACGCGTAGGTCGTGCCGATCTCGCGCCGGTCCTCGACCACCGTCTCCGGGGTTTCCGGACAGTTGACGCAATAGCCCGCGACGTAGGACTGCGCGTAGGAGAAGATGTGGTCGCCGATCCAGGCGAGCGGCAGATAGGCGATGACTTCCTCGTCCGCATCGAGCTGGTCGAATTCGTTGCCGTTGCGCGCCGAGATCATCACGTTGTGGTGGGTCAGCATCACGCCCTTGGGCCGGCCGGTGGTTCCCGAGGTGTAGAGAATGACCGCGAGATCGCCGCCGTTTCCGGCTTCGATCATTTGTTCCCAGCGCTCGAGCCGGCCCGGATCGCTCGCCAGCGCCTGGCGACCGAGCTGCTGCACGTCCTGGAACGACTTCAGCCGGGCATGGTCGTATTCGCGCAAGCCCCGCGGCTCGTCGTAGATCAGCCAACCCAGCCGCGACAGCCGGTCGGACACCGAGACGACCTTGTCGACCTGCTCCTGGTCCTCGACCACGGCGAGCTTCACCTCGGCGTGCTCGAGCACGTAGGCCATCTCCTCGGCGACCGCGTCGGCATAGAGCGGCACCGGCACGGCGCCGAGCGCCTGTCCGGCGCACATCGACCAATAGAGCTTGGGCCGGTTGCCGCCGATGATGGCGAACTTGTCGCCGCGGGCGACCCCCAGCTCCTCGAGCCCGATCGAGAACGCGCGGATCTCGTCGAGGACTTGCGCCCAGGTCCAGGTTTGCCAGATGCCGAGGTCCTTGTGGCGGACCGCGGGCCGCGCGCCGATCGTGTGCGCGTTGTGAATGAGGAGTTTCGGGAACGTGTCCGCCTCAGCGGCGGCGGTGCTCGCCACGCGCCATCCTCCCAGTGCTCCGCGGGCCGAGCGGCCCACGCGACAGACGCCCATCTGGTGCCGCCGTTCGCCCGGCGGACTGTTGTTGGTTCAAGACGACATATGAGAAGGTAGCTGAGGGCAGGTCAAGTGTTGGGGTTGACTTGCGACCAAAGCCGGTCATTCCGGGGCGCGGGCGAAGCCCGCGAACCCGGGACCTATGAACACAGGTCTTTTGGCATCGCTCGGCCCGTGTTCATGGATGCCGGGTTGCCTCGCGGAGCCTGCCCCGGACCTGATCCGGGGCTCGGCCCCCGGGACGACCGGTCCGTTAGCAGCGCCCTTACTCCGCGGCCTTGAGCACCGGGGCCGAACCGGTCCGGAACCGCTCTATGAGCGCCGCCTCCTCGGCCTTGGCGCTTTGCAGGTGCCAGGCCTTGACGTGGCCGAAGCCGCGGATCTTTTCCGGGATCGATGCGAGCCCCACCGCGAGGTGGTGGTTCTGCGGCGACAGCTTCGCCAGCAATTCGTCGAGCATCGCCTCGTAATCGCGCACGAGCGCCCGCTCGGTGCGCCGCTCGGCCGAGCGCCCGAACGGGTCGAACGGCGTGCCGCGCAGGAATTTCAGCTTCGCCAGCAGCCGGAAGGCCGACAGCATCCACGGGCCGAACGCCAGCTTTTTCGGCTTGCCGGTTTCGGGGTCGCGGCGGGCGATGAGCGGCGGCGCGAGATGGAATTCGAGCCGCAGGTTCTCGCCATCGACCTCGTTCTTGACCTGCTGGAGGAACGAGCCGTCGGTGTAGAGCCGCGCGACCTCGTACTCGTCCTTGTAGGCCATGAGCTTGAACAGATATCGCGCCACCGCCTCGGCAAGCCCGCTCTTGCCCGGGGTCTTTTCGGTTTCGGCGGCCTTGGCGCGCTCCACCAGGCCGAGATAGCGGTCCGCATAACGGCGGTCCTGGTATTCGGTCAGGAAGGCGGCCCGGCGCTCGATCATCTCCGGCAGCGATTGCGAGAGCCGGCGATCCTCCTGGACCGCCTCCGGCCTCGCCAATTTCTCCACCTGCTGAAGATCGATTGCCGCGCGGCGGCCCCAGCGGAACGCGGCCTGGTTCATGGCCACGGCCTCGCCGTTGAGCTCGATCGCCTTCTCGATCGCGGCGGCGGAGAGCGGAATCGCGCCGAGCTGATAGGCGTAGCCGACCAGGAAAATGTTGGCGCCGATCGAATTGCCGAGCAGCGCGGTGGCGAGCCGGGTCGCATCGACGAAATGGCTGCGATCCTCGCCGGCGCTGGTTTTGATCGCGCGCTTGATGCGCTCCGCCGGCAGGGAGAAATCCGCGTCGCGGGTGAAATCGCCCGGAAGGATTTCCGCCAGGTTGGCGATGATCCGGCTCTGGCCGCGTTTGACGGCGGCCAGCACCTTCTTGGCGCTGGCGACCACCATGTCGCCGCCGATGACGAGATCGGCGCCTCCGGCCGGCACGCGGATCGCGTGGATGTCATCGGGCCGGCGCGCAATGCGCAAATGGCTCAACACCGCCCCGCCTTTTTGCGCAAGCCCGGCCATATCGATGATGCCGCAGCCCTTGCCGTCGAGATGCGCGGCCATGCCGAGCACCGCCCCGATGGTGACGATGCCGGTGCCGCCGATGCCGGTCACGATGATGCCGTAGGGGTGCCGGCCGATTTCCGGCAGCTGCGGTTCGGGCAGCGCCGGCAGATCCTCGCCTTCGGCGACGGTGGTGCCCTTCTTGAGCTTGGCGCCGTGCACGGTCACGAACGAGGGGCAGAAGCCCTTGAGACAGCTGAAATCCTTGTTGCAGCTGGTCTGGTCGATGCGGCGCTTGCGCCCGAACTCGGTTTCCAGCGGCTGCACGGAGACGCAGTTCGACTGCACGCCGCAGTCGCCGCAACCCTCGCACACCAGCTCGTTGATGATCACGCGCTTGTCGGGATCCGGATAGAGCCCGCGCTTGCGGCGCCGACGTTTCTCGGCCGCGCAGGTCTGGTCGTAGATCAGCACGCTCACGCCCTTGACCGAGGCGAGCTCGGTCTGCGCGCGCATCAGCTCGTCGCGGTGATGCACGCGCAGCCCGCGCGGCCAGCCGACGTCCGAGGGATATTTCCACGGCTCGTCGGTGACGACGATCACGCGCTCGACGCCGGCGGCCGCCACTTGGCGGGCGATCTCCGGCACGGTCAGGCCGCCTTCGTTGGGCTGTCCGCCGGTCATTGCCACCGCGTCGTTGAACAGGATCTTGTAGGTGATGTTGACGCCCGAGACGATCGCGGCGCGCAGCGCCAGATAGCCCGAGTGATTGTAGGTGCCGTCGCCGAGGTTCTGGAACACGTGGCCGCGGTTTGAGAACGGGGCTTCGCCGATCCAATTGGCGCCCTCGCCGCCCATCTGGGTATAGCCGAGCGTGGAGCGGTCCATCCATTGCGCCATGAAATGGCAGCCGATGCCCGCATAGGCGCGCATGCCTTCCGGCACCACGGTGGAGGAATTGTGCGGACAGCCCGAGCAGAAATACGGGGTGCGGGTCGCGACATCCGCCATTTCGGCGAGCGCGCGCTGGCGCTCCTTGAGCCGGGCGATCTTGGCCGCGCGCTCCTCGTCATGGCCGTACGCGAGCAGCCGCTCGCCGATGCAGATCGCGATGTCGTTGGGATCGAGCGCGCCCTTGACCGGGAACAGCCAGTTGCCGCGCTCGTCCTTCTTGCCGATGCACACCGGCTGGTTCGCGGTGCCGTAAAGCTCCTCGCGGACCTGGACCTCGATCAGCGAGCGCTTCTCCTCGACCACGATGATGAGGTCGAGCTCTTGCGAGAATTCCATCAGCTCGCGCTGGCTCAGCGGCCACGGGCAGGCGACCTTGTAGAGCCGTATGCCGAGATCGTTGCATTTCACCTCGTCGATGCCGAGCTCGTCGAGCGCCTCGCGCACGTCGAGGTAGGACTTGCCGACGGTGATGATGCCGATTTTGGCGCTGCGTCCGCCCGAAGTGATGTTGCGATTGAGCTTGTTGGCGCGCACGAACGCCAGCATGGCGTCGCGCTTGAAGTCGTGCAGCCGCGCCTCCTGGCCGAGAAACGTATCCTGCAGGCGGATGTTGAGCCCGCCCTCGGGCGGCACGAAATCGGTCGGGATGACGATGTTCACCCGCTCCAGGCTGCCGTCGACGATCGCGGTGGATTCGATCGTCTCATGCATGCATTTGAGCGCGGCCCACGAGCCGCAGAACCGCGACATGGCCCAGCCGTAGAGCCCGTAGTCGATGATCTCCTGAACCCCGGCCGGATTGAGGATCGGGACCATCACGTCGACGAAATGGAACTCGGACTGATGGGCGGTGGTCGAGGATTCCGCGGTGTGATCGTCGCCCATGAGCGCCAGCACGCCGCCGTGCTTCGCGCTTCCCGCGAGATTGGCGTGGCGAAACACGTCGCCGGTGCGGTCGACGCCCGGCCCCTTGCCGTACCAGATCGAGAACACGCCATCGAACTTTCCCTCGCCGCGCAGCTCGGCCTGTTGCGAGCCCCATACCGCGGTGGCGGCCAAGTCCTCGTTGAGCCCGGGCTGGAAGCGGATATCGGCGGCTTCGAGATGGCGCTTGGCCCGCACGAACTGCTGGTCGAGGCCGCCGAGCGGCGAGCCGCGATAGCCGGTGATGTACCCCGCGGTATTGAGCCCGGCGCGGCGGTCGCGCTCCTTCTGCATCAGGCAGAGGCGGACCAGCGCCTGGAATCCGGTGACAAAGATGCGGCCCTGGCCGAGATCGAACTTGTCGTCGAGGCTGACTTGCTGGAGCGCCATTCGCCTTTATCTCCACGGCGCGACGGGCCCTTGCGACGTGCCGGCTCGAGCAGGAGCGGAGGATCGCGGCCCGGTTTTTTCGAATAAAACGTAAATGATGCTGACACTTAGCTTTGCAAGGGTCAATTTCGTTTTGTTTTGGCCGCCTGCAACGAAGTTTCCTTGCCTCCCGTTCCGACGCATTTTGGCGCACTGCAGCAGGAGAGCCATGCTGTAGCCCGGATGGAGCGCAAGCGAAATCCGGGATGGGCGGACCCGCATTGCGCTTCGCTCCATGCGGGCTACGGCTAGCTACGGCTAGCCCCTCAATCCGACCATCTGGCCGCCGTCGACCACGATGGTAGCGCCCGCCATGAAGCGCCCGGCGTCGGAGGCGAGCAGCAGCCGCGCGCCGTCGAGGGCCCCCGCGGCACGCGGCACCTCAGGGTGACGGTGAGTGCCGGCTCGGATAGACTGGGATCATGTCCACCGATCCCAGCATCGAGCATCACGATCACGCGCATGCGCACGGCTCGGAGCTCTCGGAGACCGAGCTGCGCGTTCGCGCGCTCGAGACCATCTTGACCGAGAAGGGCTATGTCGATCCCCCCGCGCTCGACCGCCTGATCGAGACCTACGAGACCAAGGTCGGGCCGCGCAACGGCGCCCGTGTCGTGGCGCGCGCGTGGGCGGACCCGGCATACCGCGATTGGCTCCGCAAGGACGCGACCGCCGCCATCGCCTCGATGGGGTTCGCGGGACGGCAGAGCGAGCACATGGTTGCGCTCGAGAACACGGCGCAAATCCACAACATGGTCGTCTGCACCCTGTGCTCCTGTTATCCCTGGGCGGTGCTCGGGCTGCCGCCGGTCTGGTACAAATCGGCGCCGTATCGCTCGCGCGCGGTCGCCGACCCACGCGGCGTGCTGCGCGAGTTCGGGGTAGAGCTGCCGGCAGGCACCGAGATCCGCGTGTGGGATTCGACCGCGGAGGTGCGCTACCTCGTGGTGCCGGTGCGGCCGGCCGGCACCCAGGACTGGAGCGAGGAAAGGCTCGCCGAGCTCGTGACCCGCGATTCCATGATCGGCACCGGACTGCCCAAATCCCCCGCCGAGGTGCCATGAACGGCGCGCACGACATGGGTGGCGTGCACGGGTTCGGCCCGGTCGAGCCCGAGTCCAACGAGCCGGTATTTCATGCCGCATGGGAGCGGCGCGCCTTCGCCATCACGGTCGCGATGGGCGCGACCGGCGAATGGAACATCGACATGTCGCGGTTCGCGCGCGAGAACCGCTCGCCCCCCGACTACCTTTCCAAGAGCTATTACGAGCTTTGGCTCGCCGGCCTCGAACAGCTTCTCGCCGAATGCCGTCTCGTCACCCCCGAGGAGCTTGCCGCCGGCCGCGCGCTCGGCAGCGCGACGCCGGTCAAACGCGTGCTCGCCGCGGACGATGTGGACCGCGTGCTTTCGCGGGGAACCGCGGTAGCGCGCCCGCCCGCGGCACCGGCACGCTTCAAGCCGGGCGATCGGGTGCGCGCCAAGAACATGCACCCGAGCGTGCATACGCGCCTGCCGCGGTATGTGCGGGGGCATCTCGGCACGATCGAGCACGTGCGCGGCTGCCACGTCTTTCCCGACAGCAACGCAGCGGAGAAGGGCGAGAATCCGCAGTGGCTTTACAGCGTGCGGTTCGACGGCACCGAGCTGTGGGGGCCGCACAGCGATCCGAAACTGAAGGTCTCGGTCGATGCCTGGGAATCCTACCTCGAGGCGGCCTGAAGCGGGATCGGCAGCGAGCCTGCCGGGCATTCCGCTCGATTCCGGCGAGCCGGTGTTTCGTGAGCCGTGGGAGGCGCAGGCGTTCGCCATGGCGCTCGCGCTCCACGAGCGCGGCGTTTTCACGTGGCCCGAATGGGCGGCGGCTTTGGCGGCGGAGATCCGCAGCGCCCAGGCCGCCGGCGATCCCGATCTCGGCACGACCTATTATCGTCACTGGCTCGCCGCGCTCGAAAAGCTCGTCGCCGCCAAGGGCATCGCCAGCACGGATGCACTCACGCGCTATCGTGACGCGTGGGACCACGCCGCCGACCGCACGCCGCACGGCACGCCGATCGAGCTCAAGTCCGAGGATTTTGGCTGAACTTCACACCGCGAACATGCGCTCGCTCGCCATGTAGCCCATCAGCAGCAGCGCGCCGAAGGCGAGTACCAGCGCCGCGGCGCCGAGTTCGAGCCCCCGCAGCAGCAATCCGCCCGCGCCCTCGCGGCCCTTCGCGAACCGCGCCGCCAAGGTCCGCGCGCCGACCGCAAAGCTCGCGATCGCCGCGACGGTGATCGCGGTGCCGAGCCCCATCACGAAGGTCGAGGCGACCCCGGTCCAGAACAGGCCTTGGGCGAGCGCGAACACCAACACCAGGATCGCGCCCGAGCATGGCCGCAAGCCGACCGCCACGATGGCCGAGAGCCCGCGCGCCCAGCCGCCCGGTCCGGCGAGCTCCTCGGGTTCCGGCCCGTGCGAATGCCCGGCGTGATCGTGGGCGTGCTCGTGCCCGCCATGATCGTGACCATGGTCATGGACGACCGCGCCCGGATGCCCAGGCCCCGCCGCGGCGGCAGCCGGCACCATCGACGCGACGCTGGTTTGTCTGAGCGCGCGCAGGAAGGCCCTGCCCTTGACCCACACAAGCCGCGCGCCGACCGCCATGATCAGCGCGTAGCTTGCCGTCTCGATCACGCGCACGGCATCGCCCATCACCTTCGCGGTAGCGCCGAGCAGGACGGCCGCGATGCCGACGATCGCCACCGCCACGAACGCCTGCAGCAGCGCGGACGCGAACGACAGCACGATGCCGCGCCGCCACGTCTCCTCATTGGCGACCAGGTAGGACGAGATCACCGCCTTGCCGTGGCCGGGTCCCGCCGCATGAAAGACGCCATACGCGAAGGAGAGGCCGAGCAGGCTCAAGGCCGCGCTGCCGTCGGCCTTGGCGGCCCGGATCATGCCGGCGAGCGCCCGGTAGAACTCGGCCTGCTTGGCGAGGATGAAACCGGCGATGCCGTCGAGCGCCGGCGGCCGCGGGGGAGCGGCCGGGCCGGCGCCGAAGGGATTTGCCTGCGCAAGCGCTTCCGCGCCGGCGCCGAGCAGAGCCGCCGCAAGGACTGCGAGACTGAGCACGCAAAGTTTCTGCATTCGCGACGTCACGGGCATTGCACGGCGACTTTATTGGCGAACTGGGCGCCATAATTGCTGCCGGTGCCGAGCGAGTTGAAAAACGATTCGCCGAGCTGGCCCTTCGAGGCCGCGGCCGCGTCGCCGGCATTGACCACGCTGAACTTGCACGCCGCCGGCGCGCCGACGAGCGCCACCGGATCCTTGTCCGCGAAGGCGAAATCGACGAACCAGGTCGGATCGTAGATTTCGAGATGGAGCGCCTGCGCCTTGACCGGCGATTTCAGCGGCAGCGTGAAATGCAGGATCAGCACGCCGTCGGCGAACTCCAGCCAGTAATCCACCGGATCGGTGAACGCCGTTTTCTTGCCGTTGGCCTTGGCGTGGGTGAAATAGTCGAACTCCTTGAGCGAGTTCACATTGACTTCGGCGAGCGGCTTGAGATCCTCGCGGGTGAACACGCCTTTCTGCTTGGTCTCGAGCCCTTGCGTGGCGAAGGTCGAGAACATTTCGTCGAAGGCCCAGGCATGGCGCACGCCGGTGACCGTGCCGTCGGCCGCGTAGAGCAGCTCGCTCTTCATCGTGACCCAGACGTGCGGATGGGCAAGCGCCGCATCCGCCGCCCCCAGCCAACAGGCCAGCGCTGCAACGAGGGCAAGGCGGAAACGGCGGGTCATCATCTCATCGATCCGAAAGGGCGCGGCACCATATCATTCAGTGCGGCGGAAAGGTGGCCGCTTTCCCTCCCCGGAGGGGAGGGAAAAGGAAGTCACACCCCCTCCGCCCCGCCGTCGGCGCGCGGATCGTGGCCCGCTTCGAGGCTCCCGTTCGGATGCACCACGATCGCGCCCGCGTGCCCCATGGTGTCGGAATAGGATTCGTCGAGCTCCTCGATATCGTGGCCCGCGTCTGCGAGCTGTTCGATGAGGCTTGCCGGAAATCTTGCTTCGAGCCGCAGGCTGGTGCGCGGCGATCCCCAGGTGCGCCCCAGCAGCCAGCGCGGGCGGTCGATCGCCTCTTCGAGCGGCTGACCATAGAACACGAGCCGGGTGAACAGCGCCGCCTGCGTCTGCGGCTGACCGTCGCCCCCCATCGTGCCGTACGCCAGCGTCCTGCCGTCCCGGAGCGCCGCGAGCGCCGGGTTGAGCGTGTGGAACGGCCGGCGGCCGGGCGCGAGCGTGTTCAGCGCCTGCGGGTCGAGCGAGAAACTGGCGCCGCGGTTCTGCATCAGCACGCCGGTGCCCGGCAGCACGCAGCCGGCGCCGAATTCCCAGTAGAGCGACTGGATGTAGGAGACGACGAGGCCCGAGCCATCCGCAGCGCCCATCCACACGGTGTCGCCCCGCTGCGGCGACGCGGGCCACGGCGCGGCCTTGCGGCGGTCGATCCGCCGCGCCTCGGCGTCGAGGAAGCTTTGCGCCAGATAGCGTTCCGGCGGATGTGGAAGCCGATCCGGATCGGTGACGATGCGGTCGCGCACGAGGAACGCACGCTTCGTCGCTTCGACGAGCCCGTGGATGTGGTCGAAGCTCTCGGCCGCTTCGATGCGGAGCCGATCGAACAGCGCCAGCAGGATCAGGGAGGCGATGCCCTGCGTTGGCGGCGGCGTGTTGAACAAAGTGCCGGCGCGCACCGCGACCGAGAGCGGCTCGTCCACGCAAGCGCGATAGCCGGCGAGATCGGCGCGGCTGACCGGGCTGCCGATCGCGGCGAGATCCGCGGCGATCTCGCGCGCCACGTCGCCGCGGTAGAAATCGTCGAGCCCCGCACGGGCGAGATGCTCGAGGGTGGCGGCAAGCGCGGTCTGCTTGAGCCTCGCTCCGGCCTGCGGCGGCTTGCCGTCGCTCAGGAAGGCGTCGGCGAAGCCGGGGACCGCCTCGAGCTCCGAAAACTTTTCCTCGGTCAGCCGCGCCTGGCCCGGCGTCACGACGTAGCTTTGGGCATGACCAATGGCGGGCGCGAGCAAGCTCGCAAGCGGCATGCGCCCGCCCGCCGCCTTGGCGGCTTCGAGCGCAAGGATCCAGGTGCCGAGCGCGCCCGGAACCGTGAGCGCCGCGAGCGGGCCGCGCGGCGGGATGCTCTCATGCCCGCGGTAGAGCTCAACGCGCGCGCCGGAGCCGGCGGGCCCCGCGCCCATGATGGCGCGGATGCGCCCCGACGGCTCGTGGATCAGGAAAAAGCCGTCGCCGCCGAGGTGGTTCATGTGCGGATAGACGGCCGCGCTCGCCGCCGCCATCGCCACCATGGCTTCGAGCGCGTTGCCGCCCTCGGCAAGGATCAGGCGACCGGCTTCGGCCGCGGCCCGATGCGGGGCCGCGACGATGCCGCGGCGATATCCGGAGGCGTACAGGGGCATGGCGGATTCGGTGGACTTACAGCAGCGAGGCGGATTTTGCGAGGTGCGCGGGTTCCCCTCCCGCCGCGAAGCGGCGGGAAGGCAACCGCGCGTGCGGCCAAGAATGCCCCCATCTTGATCGGGCCGGCGGATTGGACCAGATTGCCGCCGCCGCTTGGCAGCGGCCGCCGAAGCCGTCGAGGGACGCGAAGGATGAAAAAACCTGTGGAAACTTCGCGCCGGCGCCGGATCCTCTGGGTGCACGTGCTCACCGTGATGAGCGCCGCCATCCTGATCGGAGCCGAAGTGTTCGGCGCCGCATTCGCGGGCGGCTGGGCGCTCGCCGGCTTGTTCCATCTCGGCGAGACCGGCGGCTATGTGCTGCAATCGATCTTCTTTCTGATCGGGCTTGCCATCATGGCGAGCTTCATTCGCGCCGCCCGCAGGGTGGAGCCGTTCACGGGCTGAGCGCTCGCACATCAATTTGTATCGCTCAAGCAGCCGAGCCGCGGTGGTGTCTCGCGATCTTTGTTGATTTGCGCGCGATCGCGCCCAAAGCGCTTGCAGTGCATGTCTGGATAGCTTAAGTGCGTGATTGCCCAATTTCGCACGTGCCTGTGGCCGTGTGTCGGTCGGTGGGCATCCGGACAAGAGGCCGGACAGCCGCCTAAGGAAGAACCTGCTTCCTTGCACCCGCGACCGGCAGCCGGAGGCGAAACCGGCGTACCCCGCTCTCCACGGGGGACGCGGCTTAAAGCAACGACGGAACGGGCTTTTTTGGTCACGACCGAGCGTCGTCGGTCACCGAAGAGGCTTGTCCTTCTTTGCCGGGCGTGCGGATCGGGATCTTCCGTTCCGGACCAAGGCAGCAATCGGGTGGAAGCGGCGGCAGCGCGATGCGCTTTCCGCTCAATCAGCCCAAGGCTCATCCGGCGGCGCGTGCCGCCCTTGGACTGGAGATAGCGCCGATGACCGAGCGCATCCGTGATTTTCTCAAGAAGCGCCACGAGGACGGGCCCTGCCTCGTCGTCGATCTCGACGTCGTGCGCGAGAACTATCTCGCCTTCGCGCGCGTGCTGCCCGACACCCGGGTGTTCTACGCGGTGAAGGCCAATCCGTCGCCGGAGATCCTCAAGCTGCTGGCCGAGCTCGGATCCTCCTTCGACGTCGCCTCGGTCAGCGAGACGGAAGCCGTGCTGGCCGCGGGCGCAAGCCCCGAGCGCATCTCCTACGGCAACACCATCAAGAAGGAGAGCGAGATCGCGCGGGCTCACCAGCTCGGCGTCACGCTGTTCGCGGTCGACTGCGAGGCGGAGGTCGAGAAGGTGGCGCGCGCCGCGCCGGGCTCCCGCGTGATCTGCCGCATCCATTGCGACGGCTCGGGCTCGGAATGGCCGCTGTCGCGGAAGTTCGGCTGCGAGCCGGAATATGCACCAGACATCCTCGAGCTGGCGCACCGGCTCGAGCTTTTGCCGCACGGCATCTCGTTCCACGTCGGCTCGCAGCAGCACAATGTGGAGGCCTGGGACCGGGCGCTGGCGTCGACCGCGGCGATCTTCCGCGCCTGCGCCGAGCGCGGCATCAGCTTGGCCATGGTCAACCTCGGCGGCGGCTTCCCGGCGCGCTACGCGCGCAAGACGCCGAAGCTCGATTCCTACGGCAAGGCGATCTTCCGTTCGCTGCGCCGGCACTTCGGCAACGGCATTCCGGAAACCATCGTCGAGCCCGGCCGCGGCCTCGTCGGCAACGCCGGCATCATCGAGGCCGAAGTGGTGCTGATCGCCAAGCGCTCGCCGGAAGATCCGGTGCGCTGGGTCTATCTCGACATCGGCAAGTTTCATGGGCTCGCCGAGACGATCGAGGAATCCATCCGCTACCCGATCCGCACCGGCAAGGACGGCTCGGAGCTCGCGCCGTGCATCATCGCCGGTCCGACCTGCGATTCCGTCGACGTGCTCTACGAGAAGACCCCCTACATGCTGCCGATCTCGCTCGCCATCGGCGATAAGGTTCTGATCGAGGCGGCCGGCGCCTATACGGCGACCTATTCGTCGGTGGGCTTCAACGGCTATCCGCCGCTGCGGCAGTATGTGATTTGATCCCACCGTCATCCTGAGCCGCTCGCCCGATTGCATCGGGCGGGCCTCGAGCACGGCGGCCTCACCCCAGACCCACCACGCCCGCTTCGCCGTCCTCGGTTCCGAACGCGAGCAGGCTGCCGGCTCCGTTCCAGGCGAGCGCCGCAACGCTCGCCGCGCCCGGGCGCTTGGCCACGATTTCCGCTCCGTCCTCGAGCCGCACCAAGAGCACGAGCCCGTCGGAATAGCCGACCGCGACGACCGGCTGCCTGGGATGGCAGGCGACCACGACCGCGAGCGCCTGCGCCGGCGCGAGCATGCGCGGCGTCTTTCCCATCGGCCCGTCCTTGCCGGCGAACGGCCACAGGATGAGCTGATTGGAGCCGCCGGTCGCGAGCCAATCGCCGTCGGCGGTCCAGTCGAGCGAGCGGACTTTTGCGACATATCCCGCCATGCGCAGATGCCTGCCGTCCGCGAGACGCCAACCGTGCAGCGTCGGCTCCTGCATCGCCGTGACCAGAAATTTGCCGTCGCGACTGAACGTGACGGCAAGATGCGAGCCCTTCCACTCGAGCCGCTCCGGATCCGCCGCCGCATTGGGGAACCACAGCGTCGCGCCGTTGTAATGGGCGATCGCCAGCCGAAATCCCCTTGGGGCGAACGCCAGGCCGCCCACGCTCGACGCAACCTCGATCGTGCGCGCCTCGCCTTTTGCGTTTTCGACGAAGACTTCCTTGCCGGCCGACCAGGCGATGGCGCCAAAACCGGTCGCCACCTGGTCGATCCAGCGGCGCTTGCGGTCGACCGCAACGGTTGCACTGTTGGCGCCGGCGTCCGTCGCCGCCACCTTGCCGTCGTCGCCGCCGGTCACGAGGCGTCGCCCGTCGCTTGCCGCGGCGAGAATGCCGCCGTCATGGACCGCAACGCGGCGCTCCTCGCCGTCCGGCGCGACCAGCAGCAGCGCCTCCTCGCCGAGAACGAACGCGGCCGTATCTTTCAGGAAATGCACGGCAACGATCCCACCGCCCGGCACGATCGCCCGCGTGCGCGCGGTCAGCCCTGCGGTGTCGGCGCGGGTGTCGGTCATGGGGGCCGCAATCTCGCTTTTCCCTCCCCTTTAGTAGGGGAGGGTGGCTACGAGCGAAAGCGAGGAGCCGGGTGGGTTTCGGCGACCCCACCCGGCCGCCCAGCCGAAATCGGCGGCTGCCGATTATCGGCCATGATCATTGGCCAAGCCGGAAGCATCCGACTTGGCCGGCGGCCACCCTCCCCTTCGGGGAGGGATCTCACGCCTGGCAGGCCGCAAAGCCGCGGCGGATTTTTTCCTCCGGCAGATTGCGGCCGATGAACACGATCCGACTCTCGCGCTTCTCGTCCTGCCAAGGCCGCTGGTGGTCGCCGTCGAGGATCATGTGGATACCCTGGAACACGAAGCGCTGCGGATCGCCCTTGAACGCCAGGATGCCTTTGCAGCGCAAGATGTTCGGACCTTCCTTCGCCACGAGATCCTGCACCCATGGAAAGAACTTGTCGGGATCGAGCGGCTCCTCGGTCCTCAACGCCACCGATTGCATGTCCTCGTCGTGATAATGCCTGAGGCTGTCGTGAGCATGCGCGGGCTCGCCGTCGTGGTCGTGATGATCATTTGCTTCGCCGGCTGCCAGGAAGGCCGGCTCCAGATCGAGGATGCGCTCGAGATCGAAGGCGTTGCGCTCGAGCACTTCGGCGAGCGGCAGGCTGCAACGCTCGGTCCTGTGCAGCCTGGCATAGGGATTGATGGCGCGCACGCGCAGCTCGAGCTCGCGCAGTTCCTCCGGCGTGACCAGATCCGTCTTGTTGACGAGGATCACGTCGGCGAATGCGATCTGGTTCTTCGCCTCCGGGGCGTCGCGGAGCCGATCCTGGAGCCATTTGGCATCGGCGACGGCGACGACCGCGTCGAGCCTGGTGTTGCGCCCGACCGCCTCGTCGACGAAGAAGGTCTGGGCGACCGGCGCCGGATCGGCCAGGCCGGTGGTCTCCACGATGATGGCGTCGAACTTTCCCTTGCGGCGCATCAGGCCGTCGATGATGCGGATGAGATCGCCGCGCACGGTGCAGCAGATGCAGCCGTTGTTCATCTCGAATACTTCTTCGTCCGCGCCGACGATCAGCTCGTTGTCGATGCCGATCTCGCCGAATTCATTGACGATGACCGCGTATTTCTTTCCGTGCGGCTCCGACAGGATGCGGTTGAGCAGCGTGGTCTTGCCGGCGCCGAGATAGCCGGTAAGCACGGTGACGGGAATCTTGTCGGACATGCGCCACTCGTTGCGTGAAGGATGAGGCTCGGAAATTCCGTGGGGTGGCGGGGCCCTGGCTCGTCGGGGCCTCGGCCGGCATCCTTATATTGTGCGGCGTCGTGGCAATGGAAGTGGGTGCTTGTCCGCCTGGCCGGATCAATGCTCGGCGGGTGGGGAGGGATGGGTCATGGCCGGTTGCGGGTCGCCCAAATGTAATAATATTGCATTTCCGGCCGACTCGCTGCGCCTTGCGGAGCGCGATGGAGCCGACCCATATTGGTTCTCCCATGCAGGCCGTCCTCGCCCATCGTGCCGATCCGGAGGTCTCTCTTCGTCCGGCCCGCCTTGCCGATGTCGATGCGCTTGCGGGCATCGAGCAGCGGGTATTCCGAGGCGACCGGATCTCGCGCCGCGGGTTCCGGCGCTTCGCGCGCTCGCCGCGCGCGGCGCTGATCGTGGCGGAGGAGGACGGCGTCCTTGCCGGCTATGCGCTCGTGCTGTGCCGGGAGAAAAGCAGCATTGCCCGGCTCTATTCGATCGCGGTGGCGCCGCAATTCGCCAAGCGGGGACTGGGCTCAGCGCTGCTATCCGCTGCCGAGGAGGCGGCGATCGCCCACGACCGGATGGCAATGCGGCTCGAAGTCCACGAGGACAACGCCAAGGCGATCGCCCGTTACCGCAAGGCCGGCTACAATCTGTTCGGGCGCCACTTCCAATATTATGCCGATCGCGGCCACGCCCTGCGCTTCGAGAAGCGCCTGCGGCCACCCTTGCGGGGCCTGGAGAACGCCCCGCCTTATTTTCACCAGACCACGGAATTCACCTGCGGGCCCGCATGCGTGATGATGGCGCTGGCCTGGGCCGACCCGAGCTTGCGGCCGAGCCCGGCACTCGAATTCCGACTCTGGCGCGAGTCGACGACGATCTTCATGAGCTCCGGCCACGGCGGCTGCGAGCCCTATGGCCTCGCGGTCACGCTGCGCCGGCGCGGGCTTTTCCCGGAAATCCACGTGAGCGCGCCCCCGCCGTATTTTCTCGATACGGTGCGCTCGGAGGACAAACGCCGGGTGATGCGGCTGACCCAGCAGGAATTCCAGCGCGAAGCCGGGGAACTGGGCATTGCAACCCACCTGACTCCGCTCGGCGAATCGGGTCTGATAGCAGCGTTCGACTCGGGCGCCAGCGCGATCGTCCTCGTCGCCGGCTATGGCATGGTGCGCCGGAGAGTGCCGCACTGGGTGTTCGCGTTCGGGTACGAGGGACGCTACATCCTGGTGCACGACCCTGCGGCCCGAGGCGACGAAAACGGAGTGCCGATTGCCGCCGAGACCTATGCGGTTCCCCGCACCGTGTTTGCGCAAATGATTCGTTTTGGCCCCGATAACCTCAACGCGGCGATCCTCATCCGGAAAGGACCTCCCCAATGACCGGCTGGGTCATCCTGGTCGACCAGCCCAAGGACTTCGCCAACGCCGACACCCCCCACAAGGTGATCATGACGAGCGAATATCTCGCGCGTCCGAAGCTGTTCGATTTCGGCCGGCCCAAGCTCGTCAACCTGTCGCGGTCCTACGCCTACCAGTCCAAGGGCTATTACGCTTCGCTGCTCGCCGAGGCGCGCGGCCACCGCGTGGTGCCCACGGTCGAGACCATGCTCGAGCTGCGCGAAGCCAAGCTCTACGAGCACGCGCTCCCCGAGCTCGAGGACGAGCTCAACCGCTGCGCCCGCAAGGCCGACTACCAGCCGGAGGCGGAGTTCCGGCTGCTGGTCTGCTTCGGCATCGCTTCCGATGCGCGATTCGAGGCCTTCGGCCGGCTGCTGTTCGACTGGTTCCGCTGTCCGGCGCTGGAGATCACCGTCGATCCGGGAACCTGGCTCTCGATCGACCGCATCCGCGCGCGCACGATCACGCGGCTCGTCAACGGCGATGCCAGCTTCTTCCGCAACGCGCTCCACCAGCACACCAAGCGCGAATGGCGCGACCCCAAGGCGCGCTCGCTGTCGAAATACGACCTCGCGGTGCTGCACGATCCCAACGAGAAGCTGCCGCCGAGCTCGGTGGATTCGCTCAAACATTTCGCCCGCATCGCCGAGAAGCTATCGGTCGACGTCGAGCCGATCACCCGCCGGCAGCTCGACGAGCTCGCCGAATACGACGGCCTGTTCATCCGCGAGACCACCTCGATCGACAATCACACCTACCGGTTCGCGCGTCGCGCCTGGCAGGAGGGCATGCCGGTCATCGACGATCCGATGTCGATGATCCGTTGCACCAACAAGGTGTTCCTGATGGAGCTGCTCGGCTCGAACCAGGTGCCGATGCCGCAGACCCTGATGCTCGCCGAGAGCTCCGATCTGACCAGGGCCATGGACGAGCTGGGTCTGCCGCTGGTCGTCAAAATTCCCGACGGCTCGTTCTCGCGCGGGGTGCACAAGGTCAATTCGCCCGAGGAGTTCAAGCGCGTCATCGAGGAGCTGTTCGAGGAAACCGACCTGCTGCTGGCGCAGAAATTCCTGCCGACCGAGTTCGATTGGCGCGTCGGCGTGCTCAGCGGCGAGCCGCTGTTCGTGTGCCAATACCGGATGGCGCGCGGCCACTGGCAGATCGTCAAGCACCGCGCCGACGGCTCCTCGCGCGAGGGCGGCTTCCGCACCTTCGAGCTCGACCAGGCGCCCAAGGAGCTGCTCGACGTCGCCGCCCGCGCCGCCAAGCCGATCGGCGAGGGATTCTACGGGGTCGACATCAAGCAGACCGACCGCGGCTTCGTGGTCATGGAGGTCAACGACAATCCCAACCTCGAGCACGGCATCGAGGACGCGGTCGGCAAGGACGAGATCTGGATGCGGCTGCTCAAATGGTTCATCGAACGCTTCGAGCAGTGAGCGCGCCACGGCCCCCTGTCCGGGATCTGCGGCGCAGCGCTGAAGCGCTGCGCCTTGTCCGGGGAACGCCTCATCGCGGGCCTTGCTTCAGCCGTGCCGGATCGAACCGATCGACCTCGCCGAGCAGCTCGATGAACGCCCGCGCGCCGAACTCGAGCGCGGCCTTGCCCTTGTCCGCGGTCGCGTCTCTCGCGTCCCCCATCGCGCCCGAGGCATGGAGGTCCTGGCTCATCCAGCCGAGCCGGGCCGGCCGGTCGATGCCCAGGTAGCGGAACTCGCGCGCCAGTTCGATTCCGGCGGAAGCGAAGGTTTGCGCGCGCTCGGCGCGCACCAGCTCGGGATTTGCGGCAAGCAGGATCGAGGTCTCGACGGCGCCGGCGTGAATGCCGTGGACCAGCTCCTGCTGCGTGAACAGCCCGTCCGGATAGCCGAAGCCGGACCAGGAGCAGGTAACGGCAACCATGGCGAGCCGCACCCGCAGATCCCGGCCGACGAGGTCGACGGCCGAAACATTGCCGCCGTGGCTGTTGGCGATGACGAGCTTGCGCACCCCGGCGCGATGCACGCTCTCGCCGATCTCGACAAGCGTGCGGATCAAGGTCTCGGCCGAAACCGTCAGCGTGCCCGGAAACGCGCGGTGCTCGTCCGAGGTGCCGATCGAGAGCATCGGCAGGAAGCTGACCGGAAGCCCGGCCGGCAGCCATTCGCGTGCCCGCGACAGATACGCGGCGGCGATATAGGCATCGGCCCCGAGCGGGAGGTGCGGCCCATGCTGCTCGACGGCCGCGACCGGCAGCACCGCGATCCAGCGCGCCTGATCGGCGCCGGCGAAATCCTCCCAGGTCATCTCGACCCAGTCGCGTTTGGGCAGCACCGAACCGCTCTCCATAATGGTCGCCGGCTAATCCTTCCTAACCGGTTCACGACTTTTTCGTTGAAAAAATCGTGGCGAAGTCCCGGTGCTCGTGGAGCACACGCACGATTTCAACAGCATCGTCTTTCGTACGATAGAACACCGCGTACGGATGAACGAGCAGAGAGCGAAGTCCAGGCGCAACTTCGTCCCGGGAGCGCCCAATAGCGGCGGTTTGCGCAGACGATCGCTTGCGAATTCTATTTCGCTGACCAGGTTATCGGCAATATCCCAGGAGGCCACTTTCGAGTAGTAGCGCCAAACATTTCGCAAATCTCGTTTGGCCGCCGCGCCCAGGCGATCCGCCTAGTCGCTGCCATGATCTTTGCGGACTTCTCGGAGAAAATCCTCCAAGTCCAGCTCCTCCCCTTTGCCGTCGTCGAGTTCCTTAAGTCCTACCTCCGACCGCAGCTTGGAAAGCGTGTCGATCCGCTCCAGCAGCTCGCGACCGAGTTGCTCCTGCGCAGCTTCCGGCAATTCCGCAGCCTTCGAGAGCGCCAGTTCAAGTGTCTTGACCATATCCGCATCATACCCCATTCACCGCACCAATTGCATCCAATTCTCCTGGAGAAAGGCGGCGTAGCGTCGTACTGGGCAAATTGGCGGCACTCAAATATTGTCTGCGGCCCAACTCCGGGAGAGGAACGGATGCCGATTGCCAAATTTTTGACCATCCCCATGCTTATCGGAACGGTATTGCTGGGGTCTGTCACACCGGCGTCCGCCCAACAGCTCGACAAGGTCCGGTTCGGCACCAATTGGGTGGCCGAGCCCGAGCACGGCGGCTTCTATCAGGCGCTCGCCGACGGCACCTACCGGCAATACGGGCTCGACGTGACGATCGTGCCGGGCGGCCCGCAGGTCAACAACCGCATCCTGCTGCCGGTCGGCAAGCTCGATTTCTTCATGAGCGCCAATCTGCTGCAGGCGTTCGACGCGGTCGCCCAGAAGGTCCCCACGATTTCGGTGGCGGCGATGTTCCAAAAAGACCCGCAGGTCCTGATCGCGCATCCGGACGCGGGCGTCGAGAAATTCGAGGATCTCAAGAAGCTCACCCTGTTCGTCTCCAAGGAGGGCGTCGCCACCTATTTGCAATGGATGAAATCCGAGTTCGGCTTCAGCGAGGCCAAGGTCAAGCCCTATACCTTCAACCCGCAGCCGTTCCTGGCCGACAAGAATTCGGCGATGCAGGGCTATGTCACGTCGGAGCCCTACGCGATCGAGAAGCAGGGCGGCTTCAAGCCGAAGATCTTCCTCTTGGCGGATTACGGCTTCGACACCTACTCGACGCTGATCGAGACGCGCCGCGACCTGGTCGAGACCAGGCCGGACCTGGTGCGGCGCTTCGTCGAGGCCTCGACCATCGGATGGTACCATTTTCTCTACGCCGACAATGCACCGGCGCGCGCGCTCATCCACAAGGACAATCCGGAGATGACCGACGAGCTGATCGCCTATTCGGTCGACAAGCTCAAGCGCTACGGCATCGTCGATTCCGGCGACACGCTCGAGCTCGGCATCGGCGCCATGACCGACGCGCGGGTCAAGAGCTTTTTCGTCAAGATGGCGCGGGCGGGCGTGGTCGATCGGGCGATCGATTTCCACAAATCCTATACGCTGCAGTTCGTCGGCAAGGGCGTCGGCGTCGATCAGCGGCCGAAGCAATAACATTGCTACGTGCTTCCCATGCGTGAAGCTCCTGCGGCGGCCATCCTCGCGCTTCGCCGCGTCGGGAAGACATTCCCGAATTCGGTCGTCGCGCTCGACGAGCTCGACCTCGAGGTGCGCGAGGGCGAGTTTTTGTCGCTGCTCGGCCCCTCCGGTTGCGGCAAGTCGACCGCGCTGCGCCTGATCGCCTCGTTGTCCGAGCCGAGCCGGGGCGAGGTCGTCTGGAGCAGCGACGCGCGCGAGCCGAGCGGCAATTCCCATGCGATCGGCTTCGTGTTCCAGGAGCCGACCCTGATGCCGTGGGCGACGGTGTTCGCCAACGTTTTTCTGCCGCTGCGGCTCGAGGGCATCGACGAACGCACCGCGACGCCGCGCATTGCCCGCGTGCTCGACCGCGTCGGCCTTGCCGATTTTGCCAAAACCTATCCGCGCGAGCTCTCCGGCGGCATGCGCATGCGCGTCTCGTTGGCGCGCGCGCTCGTGACCGATCCCGAGCTTCTGCTGATGGACGAGCCGTTCGCGGCGCTCGACGAGATCACCCGGTTCCGACTCAACAACGATCTGCTCTCGCTGTGGCGGGCGCTCGGCAAGACCGTGGTGTTCGTCACGCATTCGGTGTTCGAATCGGTGTATTTGTCGAACCGCATCGTAGTGATGACGCCGCGGCCCGGGCGGGTGTTCGCCGAGATTGCGATCGACGCCCCCTATCCGCGCGACGAATCCTTCCGCACCTCGGCCGAATACGCCGGCTACTGCCGCAAGACCTCGCAGGCGCTCGCCGCCGCCATGGGTGAGGGAGTGCGCGCATGAACGGCTCCGCCGCCTGGATGGCTCGGCCGGAGGCGGTGCTGCGCATTGCCCTGCCGCTCGTCATGCTCGCGCTCGGGATCCTCGCCTGGCACCTCGTCGTCGAGATCAACGGCATTCCGCCCTATGTCCTGCCGGGACCGGCGCTGGTGGCGCACACGCTGGTGGCCGATTGGCCGGTGCTGTCCGCCTCGCTCGCCGTCACATTGCTGACGACCTTGCAGGGCCTGGCGCTCGCCGCCGGCGGCGGCATCGCGCTGGCCATCCTGTTCAACCAGTCGCGGCTCGTCGAATATTCGCTTTATCCCTATGCGGTGATCCTGCAGGTGACGCCGATCGTGGCGATCGCCCCGCTGCTGCTGATCTATCTGCCGCAGCCGGCGGCCGTGCTCGCCTGCGCGTGGATCGTCGCGTTCTTTCCCGTGCTCGCCAACACCACGCTCGGGCTCAATTCGGTCGATCACAATCTGGCGGACCTGTTCCGGCTCTACCGCGCCTCGCGCTGGCAGACGCTGCGGCACCTCAAGCTGCCGGCGGCGCTACCCTATATGCTCGGCGGCCTGCGCATCGCGGGCGGGCTTTCGCTGATCGGCGCGGTCGTCGCCGAGATCGCCGCCGGCTCCGCCGGCGCCGGCTCGGGCCTCGCCTACCGGATCGCCGAATCCGGGTATCGGCTCGACATTCCCCGCATGTTCGCGGCACTCGTGCTGCTGGCGGTGACCGGGATCGTCATCTATTTCGCCACGTCGCTCGTCTCGCATCTCGTGCTGCGGCGCTGGCACGAAAGCGCGATCGCCCGGGAGCCGTGAGTCTCCCCAGTGCTCTGCCGGCAACCGCGCGGCCTGCATGTCTCGCTTGCGGACCGCGATGTTGACCTCGCCTGCAAGGGCTGGCTTGGTCCGCCGGGGAGGCGCATGGAGTGGATGGGGATCCCATGAGCAATCGCATCGACCTCGACGGCCGCGTCGCGGTGGTCACCGGCGGCGCCCAGGGCATCGGCCGGGCGATCGTCGAGCGATTTCTTCGCTCCGGCGCCACGGTGTCGATCTGGGACCGCGACCATGCGCTCGCCGCGCAGACCGCGAGCGAGCTCGCCAATTCCGGTCGCGTCGAAACCTGCGCGGTCGACGTGACCCGGCTCGAAGAGGTCGAGCGCGCCTGCGAGCGCACGCTCACCGGCTTCGAGCGCATCGACATTCTCGTCAACAATGCCGGCATCGCCGGCCCGAACCAGAAGACCTGGGACTATCCGCCCGAGGCGTGGGACGCGGTGATGGCGGTCAACCTCGACGGCCCCTTCCACTGCTGCCGCACGCTCGTTCCGCACATGATCGCGCAGAACTACGGGCGCATCGTCAACATCGCGTCGATCGCCGGCAAGGAAGGCAATCCGAATGCCTCCGCCTATTCGGCTTCGAAGGCCGCGCTCATCGCCTTGACCAAATCCTTGGGAAAAGAGCTTGCCGAATACGATATCGCGGTGAATTGCATCACGCCCGCCGCCGCCCGGACGGCGATCTTTTCGCAAATGAGCGAGGAGCACATCGCCTACATGCTGGCCAAGATCCCGCGCGCCCGCTTCGTCGAGGTCGAGGAGGTCGCGGCGCTCGCGGCATTCTGTGCCTCGGCGGAATGCTCCTTCACCACCGGGGCCGTGTTCGACATTTCCGGGGGCCGGGCGACCTATTGATGGAACGGTCGCGCGAGCCAGGCGCCGACGCGCTCAACGAACGGCGGCGGCGATTGCGGGCGATTGCGCTGATGTGCGGCGCTTGCGCGTGCTTCGCCTGCCTCGACGCGTCGGCGAAATTCCTCAACGGCCATCTCGACACGCTGCAGGTGGTGTGGGCGCGCTACGCCAGCGCGTTCGCGCTCACGTTCCTGGTCTCGAACCCGCTCACCCGCCCGGGCCTCGTGGTGACCACGCGGCCGGTGCTGCAGATCGGCCGTTCGCTGCTGCTGCTGTTCTCGACCCTGCTCAACGTTCTGGCGCTGCGCTATCTGCAGCTCGACCAGACGGTATCGATCCTGTTCTCGACGCCGTTTTTCGTCGCGCTGCTGTCCGGCTTCGTGCTCGGCGAATGGGCCGGCTGGCGGCGCTGGACCGCGATCGCGATCGGGTTTTCGGGCGTGCTGCTCATCGCCCGCCCCGGCATGGGCGGCATGCATCCGGCCGCGCTGCTCTGCGTCGCCGGCGCGATCTGCTATGCCGTCTACAACATCTCGACCCGGGTGCTCGCCCGCACCGATTCCAACGAGACGACGCTGTTCTATTCGAATTTCGTCGGGAGCGTGGCGGCGCTGCCGGCGTTGCCGTTCGTATGGACGACGCCGCATGACCCGGTCGTGATCGTGCTCATGGTCCTGATCGGCGCACTGGGCAGCTTCGGCCATTACCTGTTGATCGCCGCGCACCGGCTCGCCTCGGCTTCGGTGCTGGCGCCCTTCATCTACAGCCAGCTGATTTGGGCGATCGCGGCGGGCTATCTGGTGTTCGGGCAATTGCCGAGCGGCTTCGCTCGCGCGACCGCAATGACGGGGAAGCACCAAATCCAGGACCAACCCCATGTACGACAATCTTCTCGCGAACGTGCCGACCGAGCTTTACATCGGCGGCAAATGGCGGCCGGCGGCCGACAAGGGGCGATTCGACGTCATCGATCCGGCCACGGAGGCGACGATCGCCTCGGTCGCGAGCGCCGGCGTCGCGGACGCCAAGGCCGCGGTCGATGCGGCGAGCGATGCGTTCCCGGGCTGGGCCGCGCGCAAGCCGCGCGAGCGCGGCGAGATTCTGCGCAAGGCGTTCGAGCTGATCCTGCAGCACAGCGAGCGCTTCGCCCGCCTGATCACGCTCGAGAACGGCAAGGCGCTTTCGGATTCGCGCGCCGAGGTCGCGTATTCGGCCGAGTTCTTCCGCTGGTACGCCGAGGAAGCGGTGCGCAACATCGGCGAGGTTTCGCGCGCGCCGACCTCGGGCGCCCGCATCCTGGTGCAGCACAAGCCGGCGGGCGTTGCCGTGCTGGTCACGCCGTGGAATTTCCCGGCCGCGATGGCGACGCGAAAGATCGGCCCGGCGCTGGCGGCGGGCTGCACCGTCGTGCTGAAACCCGCTTCCGAGACGCCGCTCACCATGCTGGCGCTGATGCCCCTGCTGGAAGAGGCCGGTGTCCCCGGCGGCGCGGTCAACGTCATTCCCTCGCGCAGCTCCGGTCCCGTGGTCGGCGCCATGCTGGCCGATCCGCGCGTGCGGGTGATCTCGTTCACCGGCTCGACCGAGACCGGGCGCAAGCTGCTGCACGGCGCGGCCGACCACGTGGTCAAGCCGGCGATGGAGCTCGGCGGCAATGCGCCGTTCATCGTGTTCGAGGACGCCGATATCGATGCGGCAATCGAGGGCGCGATGATCGCCAAGATGCGCAACATCGGCGAGGCCTGCACGGCCGCGAACCGGTTCTACGTGCAGGAGAAGGTTCACGACGAGTTCGCGAAAAAGCTCTCCGCGCGCATGAGCGCGCTCAAGATGGGCAACGGGCTCGAGGACGGCGTCGCCGTGGGCCCGCTGGTCAACGCCGATACCCGCAACAAGGTCGTGAGCCTCGTCGAGGATGCGGTCGGCAAGGGCGCGCAAGTGCTGATCGGCGGCAAGCCGACGAACGGCAAGGGCTTCTTCTATCCGGCGACGGTCATCACCAAGGTGCCGGACAATGCCCAGCTGCTGCGCGAGGAGATCTTCGGCCCGGTGGCGGCGATCCAGACCTTCAAGTCCGAGGACGACGTGGTCGCGCGCGCGAACGACACCGAATACGGCCTCGTCGCCTATCTCTACACGCGCGATATCGGCCGCGGCCTGCGCGTGTCCGAGCGGCTCGAATACGGCATGGTCGGGCTCAACCGCGGTCTCGTGTCGGACCCGGCGGCGCCGTTCGGCGGCATGAAGCAGAGCGGCATCGGGCGCGAAGGCGCGCACGAGGGCCTGATGGAGTTCATGGAGACGCAGTACATCTCCGTGAGCTGGTAGACTTTTCCCTCCCCGAAGGGGAGGGTCGGTGTCGAGCGCAGCGAGACACCGGGGTGGGGTTCGGCTTGCCCCACCCGAGCGCAGCGAGACACCGGGGTGGGGTTCGGCTTGCCCCACCCGATCGCGCTTACGCGCGATCGACCGCCCCTCCGGGGAGGTAGAAGAGCGCATCCCATTGACTCCCCCGTCATCATGCCGAGAGTCGCGGGTCCTTTGCCGATACGGCTGCGGGACGCGGAGAACGGGATGGCTGCCGAGAAGCTCGATGTCTTGATGGTTGGGCCGGTGATGCCGCTGATCGAGCAGGGCATCGGGCGCGCGTTCACCCTGCACAAGCTGTGGGAAGCGCCCGATCGCGAGGCGCTGATCGCACGGCTTGCGCCAGGGCTGCGCGCCATGGCGGCGGGCGGCGGCAAGCACGAGCCGATGGGCCCCGAGTTTCTCGGCCGCTTCCCGAAACTGGAGATCATCTCGAACTTCGGGGTGGGCTACGATCATGTCGATGCCAAATGGGCGGCGGCCCGCGGGATCGTCGTCACCAACACGCCCGACGTGCTCACCGAGGAGGTCGCCGATACGGCGCTCGGCCTCCTGCTGTGCACGGTGCGCGAGCTGCCGCAGGCCGAGCGCTATTTGCGCGCCGGCAAGTGGCTGCACGGCGATTACCCGCTGACCAGGGCGACGCTGCGCGATCGCACCGTCGGCATCGTCGGGCTTGGCCGCATCGGCAAGGCGATCGCGCGCCGGCTCGATGCGTTTGGCGTCCCCGTCGTCTATCACGGCCGCCATGCGCAGCTTGGAGTGCCGTATCGGCACTATGCGAATCTGATCGACATGGCGCGCGCCGTCGACGTGCTGATGGTCGTCACGCCGGGCGGCCCCGCGACCAGGAACATGATCGACGCGAACGTGCTCGAGGCGCTCGGACCCGACGGAATCTTGATCAACATGTCGCGCGGCTCCGTGGTGGACGAGCCGGCGCTCATCGCCGCGCTCGAGACCGGCAGCATTCTCTCCGCCGGCCTCGACGTGTTCGCCAACGAGCCGCAGGTGCCGCCCGAGCTGGTGGAAATGCACAACGTGGTGCTGTTTCCCCATGTCGGCTCCGCGTCGGTCTACACCCGCGACGCCATGGGACAGCTCGTGGTCGACAATTTGCTGTCCTGGTTCGCCGGCAAGGGCGCGCTCACGCCGGTTCCGGAATGCCAGGGAATTGCAGGTCAGAAGGCGGAAATCGGCAGGTGACTGGGAGGGAAACGCGCGATTTCATACTTTGGCCACTTCTGACCACTGACCTATGAGCACCGACCCTGGAACGGCAATGACTCCTACGCAATTCACCGCCGCGCTTCTGATCGCCTCGATCGCCAGCATGGGCATCGCGCCGCTCGCCCGCGCCCAAGGCGATACCGGCACGCCGATGATCGGCGCCTGGGAACTCTCCAATGCCGATCGCGACAAGACCTGCATCATCAACTTCAAGCTCGATGCGGCCGGTCCCGGACGCGCGCTCGAATTCCAGAAGGGCTGCGCCGAGGCCTTTCCCGAGACCCGCGACATCGTCGCCTGGGCGATCGACAAGGACGACACGCTGCGTCTGATGAACGCCAAGGGCAAAGCCATTTTCGAGCTCACCGAAGTCGAGAACGGCCTGTTCGAGCCGCTGCGTCCGGGAGAAAATCTGGTTTTTCTGCAGACGCAGGCGGCCGCCGAGGGGCGCGAGCGCACCGCCGACTTCATGTTCGGCGACTGGGCCTTGATGCGTGGCGGCGGAAAGCCGATTTGTCAGATCAGTCTGCTCGACGTCGCGCACGACACCGAGAACTTCGACATGAAGGTGAAGCCCGGCTGCGACAGCGCGGTGACCAATTTCGCGCCGAAATCCTGGCGGATGGACCGCGGGCTGCTCCTCGTGCTCTCCGAGCGCAACGACCCGTGGCGGTTCGAGGAGGAGGAATCCGGCACCTGGCACCGCATTCCGCAAGGGCGTCAGCCGCTGCTGCTGGT
>WNFX01000978.1_pt1 | contig 28901 bp, 21 predicted proteins | sample 5400111 | NCBI WGS metagenome assembly WNFX01 (sample SAMN13153363, study PRJNA577476) | soil metagenome | isolation source: 40 cm soil or saprolite under grassland replicate 1 | place: USA:California | collected 2016-06-15 | reverse complement strand
GCGCCGGCGAGCGTAACAAAGAGCGGCGTCGCATCGATGCTGCCGTAGTAGCGTTTAAACGGAACCTCTCCCAGCGTGGCCATTTCATCCGCGCGCATCTCGTGAAGCACCTTGCCCGGCTCCGCATCCTGCTCCGCGCTGTGGGTGTCGGCTTGGGTAGCCGCCAGGTAACCCAGAACGCCGCGCGCGAAAGAAGAATCAAACCACAAACATTGGAGCGCGGTGATGATCCCATCTCGACCGAACACCGTGCTAAACCACGGAACGCCAGCGTAAGGATACGGGCCGTAGGGTGTTTCCGTTCGCATCATGTGGAGATCGGCGAGCGAACGATTCAGCCAACCGTTGAACTGTTCGTTTCCGGTAAAAATCTGGGGCTCTTGGGCGCGCACGCGTTCGAGCGCACTCGTCGCCTCTTCCACAGCGCTTTCATAGCAAGGGCTGATCTCGTTTGGCGAATCGCCATCCACTTCGCAGGCGATCGCGCAGCGATAGCTGGCGTCTTTTCCGGATTCCAGCCGGATTTGAAAAGTGACGACGGACTCGTTCAGCCGAGTAGGCGGCGGATCGAAAACGATTCGCGTCCGGCGAACGCGGTTGTCCAATCCCTCGTACGCAAGCACAAGCCCATCCTTCCTGACCTGCGTTTCCAAGCGACGGCCGCGACGTTCCCGGTTCATGCCGCGCAGCTCGAAAATGTCCGCAAAATCAGCATCGAATTCGATCGCGAAAGAGACATCGACAGCGGCGCGTCCATAGTTATGGATTCGAAGCCGCTCGTGACATGTTTTCTCCCACAGAATCTTCGATCGGAACACGTGCACTGTTCCTCGGGAGACTACTATCTCGCCATCTCGCCAGGCGTCGGGATTCGTGGCGTCTACCGCCATGACTGCGTTGTCTTCTCTGACGGTGGAACTGAGCAGCAGCGGGCGGTCCTTTCCTAATTTCAACGTTAGCCGCGACAAAAAACGAGTATCCTGATAATAAAGGCCGAGTTCACCGGTGCCGAATGTCTCGATGTCGCCGAACCGGTCGAATACCGCGAAGGTGTCGCCTTGTTTCAACACACGGGTGCGAACATCGATGCGCGCGGACGATGAACGAATATAGAATTCGTTGCGGACACGGATGACTTCTCTGGCCATTATGGGTTATCTCCGAGATTCTTTGACTCAGTCCATTGGATAAAGTCACAAGCGGGCAGCTCAAAACACGCTTGTCGTCTTCGCTTACCCCTCGCGAACAACGTCGGTGGGCTTCTTATCTTCGCGCAAACCAAGGAAAACGGGTGCACGCAATTTTTCATCACGAGTCCACTCTGCGAACTTAATTTCGGCAACAAATTTCGGATTTACCCAGTGCATCTTTCTCATCATGGAAGGCGTGATCCCTTGGACCCACTGGCCGTTTTGCTTTGATGGCAGATCAACAAACGGACAATCGTCGCGTTCCTCGTTTCGGAATTTCTTGTGCAACGTCGATAATGACTTCGCGGTGAAGCCGGTACCCACTTTGCCGGCAAAAACCAGTTTGTTGTCGTCATAGTAACCAACCAGGATCGCGCCGAAGTGTTTGCGCGCACCCTGCGGAGGCGTGTATCCGCCAATGGCGAATTCCTGTTCATTGACACATTTGAGCTTGATCCATGCGCCGCTTCGGCGCCCGGTTTCGTAAGCGGACGTGCGCTGTTTGCCGATAATCCCTTCCAGGCCGCGACGCTTCACTTCTTCGAGCAGCCGTTTGGGATCACTGCCGATCGCGCCCGAATAGCGAATCGGATCACCCATGCCCGTGCAGAGTTTTTCCAGAACGCTTTTCCGCGCCTCCAGCGGCAGCCCGGTCAAGCTTTTGCCATCGAGCTGGAGCAGGTCGAATGCGTAGAAATGAATGGGCGATTTCCGGCCTTCCATCTCCCACGCTTGCAGAAGCTGGAATGAAGATCGGCCTTCCTCGTCGAGCGCAACCACTTCGCCGTCGATCACGCATTCGCGCGCAGGTAAATTCTCTATCGCCTCGACAATCTCCGGGAAACGCGCGCTCAAATCGTTTTGGTTTCGCGAGAGCAATGAAACTTTTTTATCTCGCTTGACGGCGATCAGCCGAATGCCGTCAAATTTCAGCTCATAAATCCAATCGCCGGTCGCCGGTGGTTTCTCGACCAGCTTCGCTTTCATCGGCTCGATGAAACGCGCTTTCGCTGAGGGCAAATCCGGCAAGGACGAGGTTACCGGGCGGCCGTTCCGGCTACCGCGCTCTGCGCTTGGCAGGCGACGCGCCTGTCCTACAGTTCCCTTATTCTTGCTTCTTTTTTTTTTCAACGCCTCGCGAATTCGCGCTTTGAACTGCGACGTCTGGCTTTGATCGGTTTCGCGATTCGATTCCCACTCGGCATCGCGCTCCTCAGCGATTTGCACCATTGTACGTCCGGTTTTGACCGACTGGTCTTCGAGCTTTTTCGAAACTGCCTTCGCGTCGGCGCCGGTCTTCAAGATTAGCCACTGATTTCTTTCATCGTCGCGACCACGAATCCGAACGAGGGTCCATTCGCCTTTCGCCTTTTGGCCGTCGAGAACGAGGTGAAGCTTACCCTCGCGGAGCGATTTCAGCGGCTCTTCACCGTAAACGTAATAGTTGCCGCGGTCCCAAACCATCACCGTGCCGCCGCCGTATTGGCCTTCGGGAATTACGCCTTCGAAGTCTTCATATTCGATGGGATGATCTTCCACTTCGACGGCGAGATGCTTTTCCCCGCGCTTCCATGGAAGCCCCTTGGGCAGGGCCCACGATTTCAGCACGCCCTCCATCTCGAGGCGGAAATCGTAATGCAGACGGCGCGCAGCATGTTTTTGAATCACAAAGCGTGACGCGCCTTTAACTTTTTCCGGTAGCGGTTTGCCTGCCGGCTCAACTGTCTTCTTGAAGTCGCGTTTGCGTTTGTATTCGGCCAGTCCCATCGGCCAAGATTAACCAGGGATGGCCTCCCTGCACGCAAAGTTGTAGATGCGCTCCCCGCGATGAGCGCCTGTTCTAAGGATCGGCGTTTACTACAAACGCCGCTACACCACCTACGATTCGCCTGGCAGCGGCTCGCCGACGAGATACCGCACAAAGCGGCGGATGACAATGTTCTCGCCCAGCTCCGCAATCTTCGAACTGAGCAAATCTTTGATCGTTACATCAGGATTCTTGATGAACGCTTGTTCAAGCAGGCAAACAGTGCTGTAGAATTTCTCGAGTTTTCCTTCGATAATCTTCACCGCAATGCCGTCGGGTTTACCCGTTACCTGACCTTTGTAAATCTCTCGTTCAGCCTCGATCAAATTACCTGGAACATCCGCGCGGCTAACGTAGAGCGGATGCGCTGCGGCAATATGCAGCGTGATGTCTTTCACGAACTCGCGGAAATTCTCGTTCCGCGCCACAAAATCGGTCTCGCAGTTCACCTCTACAAGCACACCGACCTTGCCCTGCAAATGAATGTAGGAAGCGACGATGCCTTCCTTCGTTGCACGCGCCGCCTTTTTGCCGGCGCTGGCGATACCTTTGGTCCGCAAAATCGTCTCCGCTTTTGTCACATCACCGCCGCTCTCGACCAAAGCGCGCTTGCAATCCATAAACCCTGCGTTGGTTTTTTCACGGAGTTGCTTAACGAGTTGAGGATCAATTTCAGTTGTTGTGTTCATCAGTTGTTTAAATCGTTAGAATCTGAAGTGTTGCGCTCAGTTCGATGCAAGCGTCAGGCTGAAACGCCGGCCATTTCGACCTGTTCGCGAATGCGCGCTTCGTTGCTTGCCGAAACAATGGCATCCACCAGCTTTTGCAAAATCACACGGATAGCGCGAATCGCATCGTCATTGCCGGCGATTGGATAATCAATGAGCTCGGGGTCCGCGTTAGTATCTACGATCGCGACCACTGGAATACCCAGACGCCGCGCCTCATTGACAGCGTTTTGCTCGCGGATCGTGTCGATCACCACCAAGGCATCGGGCAGCTGCGACATTTCGAGGATACCCTCGAGATTGCGCCGGAGCTTCGCGGCTTCGCGGTTGAGCGCAGCCAATTCCTGTTTTCCCATTTTCTTATATTCGGGCGACTGCTCGATCTCTTCGATGTATTTCAATCGCCCAATGCTTTTGCGAATCGTAGCGAGATTAGTCAACGTGCCGCCGAGCCAGCGTTGGTTCACGTAAAATTGTCCGCAAGCTAGCGCAGCCTCCTTTATTGCTTCCTGCGCCTGCTTCTTGCAGCCGACGAATAAGATTTTGCCGCCGCGGCGCGCAATGTCCTGAAGAAATTCTGTGGCCCTCCGAAGTTGAAGGACAGTCTCGTCCAAATTGATGATGTAAATCTGATTGCGCTGTTCAAAGATGAAAGGCTTCATCTTTGGATTCCAACGTTTCGTCTGGTGTCCAAAATGGACGCCAGCTTCCAATAATTCAGGTACTAATTCTGTATCTGCCATAAGAGAAATTTCCGAGGACGGGACCTTTCAGAGCGGGAGCGTGAAGATGCAACAGCACAGGCGGGTGCGCAACCTGAAATTGGGTTGTGTTTTCGCTCAGCAGCCAGAGGCTCAAGACCGGCGATAACTCGAATCCGCAGGTCGATATTCACCGGCAGAAGAAGTCGAATGAACCCTACTCAGCGGCCGCACCTCCGGGCGGGTTCTCTTGCCGAGCAAGATGTGAATCAACAATAAAACCGGGAGAGCCAATCCAACGGCCAAATGGATCCAGCTCGCCGCTGCACGCAGCCTTTCGCCGCCCGAATAATAAAGTCCATAGCCTGTTATGGTGAGAATTGCGAATGTGCCGAGAAAAATTGAGCCGTTGACGCGATTACGTCCGGCGCGCCAAGCGAACCGCGCGTGCGCAGTTAAGAGCATCCCGATCAGCACCAAAATCGCCATGGCCGCGGCGCCATGGATTTTCATTGAAAGCGATTTCGCTACGGCTGCGAAATCTCTAGACGCAATCGAGCAATAGTTGAAATAAGCCCATGCAACGCCGCTCAAAAACAGAACGGCCAGAACAGCGTAAAGCAAAAAACTGAGTGTGGGTTTGAGGCGGATTAAATCAGGCCGCATGAGTTTGAAACATCCAGGCCGGCAAACCATCGCGGTCAATGATCAACGCATCAGCGCGATAACGCTGGAGTAACGGCGCAGCTTTTTCACGCAATGCGAACACGATCTTAGTCAACGCATCGGCCGTCATGCAATCGCCCGCAGTGGTCGTAACGCTGAGCGAACTTGTGATACCGCGGCGGCTTTGCCCATTGATCAGCGCGTTTGGCGCGAAATAGGTAGCCGACGTGGCGACAGCGCGATTTCGCACGCGCAGTGTGCCCGAAAACTGCGTGGGCGAAACTGGACTGCGCAAATGAAGCTGGCGCGACATTGATCCAAAAACGCGAATATCGCCGCCAGCATTGACGATCCCGCCCGCCACACGGTTTGTTTTCAGCGCCTCCACTGCACCATCCACTGCGAAACCTTTGGCGATCCCGCCAAGATCGACCACGATTCTCCGGCGAAACCGGACTGCGCAATTTTCTTCCAGCACAATATCGCGCCAACTGCCGCGGCTCGATTGCGCGGCCGTAACATCAAATACGCCGTCACTCTCGCACGCGAAGCGCTGCGCCGCTTTCAATACACGCCAGGTCCACGGATCGACAATAACAGTTCGCCGCAACGCCTCGCGATTGAGCCGGGAGATGTCACTCGCCAAATCATGAAAACTCATTAGCCGATGGACTTTGCTGATCGCGCCAAACGCGGCTTCAACTTTTGCAGCCGACCCGACGCAGCAAACGTCGACAATTGTCCCAAGCAGCGGTCGCGCTCGACGGGTTTCAACTTCTGAGCGCAACTTCATACAATGCCAGCAGGCGTTTGACGCCATCAGTGATGTGGCGGCAGCTCAAGGTCGCGCCGCTGATGTTTTTAATGTCGCTGTCGAGTTTCAATGTGGATCGCGAGGTTCTGCCGACGAACTGCGCCCGCCATTTTTCATCGCGAATTTCGCCGCCATACGTTTCGCGGTAATCCATCACTTCGATTTGTTTGACCGAGCCGTCCATGTTCAGGCCTACCGCATACGTGATAAACTCGTGTTTTCCCACGACTTCATCGACAATGAACCAGCCGCCACCGCTGACACGCCAGACTTGCTGCTCACCGCGCAAGACGCGCACGCCACTGCCGCGCTCGATGCTTTTGCGTTGAGTGAGTGTTAGTTTAACTGGCGCAGCAGTAAATGTTTTGCCGGGGAAAATTGCCTTCTGAGCTTGATCGACAGTCAGGTACTGAACTGCGAACGTGGAAGGCGCGACCAGTGCGGAAATGGGCAACGCAATGAAGGCGAACTCTGATTTCATCGCGCTAGAAATTGAATCCGACCTTCAGGCGCACGTAATATTTTTCGTGCTCATCGCCAAAAACGTAGCCATCGTGCGCGGCGAACTCTTCATTATCGTGACTAAAAGCTTGCCCAATCGGCAGTTGGTGAAGGAATCCAAGTGTGGCCCACCAGCGTTCCCCTCCATAATGAATCGTCGGTCCAACAAAGTACGCCGAGTGCTCGTGCACGGTTGCATCCGCAAACTCATGATGATTCCAAAATTCTAATCCGGCTGACCAATTGCGCATGAAGCGATATGAAATTCCGGTGAACCATTCGAAGACGCCGTCGCGTTCGTAGCCGTCGTCTTCTTTTTCGAATTCTAACTCGTAATTAATGTTCAGTGCCCAAACCAGCCGGTCTTCCAGCCAATTCTTCTGCAACAAGATTTTCCACTCGAGTTCCGTTTCTTGATTACCCACCGAGGGTTCGAAATAAAGCGCGAAACCAAGGGGATCTTTGTAAGGACTTAGTAGTCGGTAAATCGCTTCGAGGGAAACCGATTCGAAATGATAACTGTCGAACGGCGTCGCGGGATTGTGTCCTGCATGCACGTCCTCACCGCCGGTCTCGTAAACACCGGGCAAACGATTTCCGGGATGAGCCGGATCTTCGGCCGGCACATCGTCATTCGCATAGACGTAATGATAGTTGAGATACAGCGCGAGCTGGAAATTATCAGTCATGCCGTATTCGAACTCCTCTCGAAAATCGATAACGCTGTAATCGCCATGTTCTTTTTCCCAGCGCGCAGTGAGCCATTGCTCGAATTCACCGTGGCCTTTCGGCGTCAGATCAGTGGTGTACGTCCAAGCAAAGATCGCTTCGTGCGCTCGTGCGTGGGAAATCCAAAAAAAAAGTGCAGCCGCAAAAGCAAATCTGAATTTCATCGCGATGATGCATAACACCGCCTAAGAAAACGTGCTGCCGGAGCGTTGCCAATTTTTGACGCTGGATTGCAGCGCGACGAGAGCGCGCCACAGCGATGTGGTCTAACTGGAATTTCGCGGTCGTTTCTCGGCGTATCTTGCCAGGACCCAGCAGAGATCGGAAAGCCGATTGAGGTAACGTAAAATCTCGGGGTTAAGATGTTTTTCCCTGGCGCTAAACGCGGCGATGTGTCGCTCGGCACGGCGGCAGGTTGCGCGTGCGAAATCGAGCGCTGCGGAAAGCGCAGTGCCGCCGGGGATCACCCAGTCTTTGGGATACAACGATTTGTCTTTTTCAAGATCGAAAATGACTTCCGTGAGCCGGTCGACCATCTCCGCGGTGGTAACGTGAAAACCATCTTTGAGGTAGCGTTCGTGGTCGGCTGGTGCGGTTGCCAATTCGCCCATAACAGCGATCAACTCTTTTTGCGCGGCGAGGATTTGGTCTGAAACGAATTTATTGGTCGAGATGGACCCGGCGAGGCCAAGTGCGGCGGTTAACTCATCGACGCATCCATAGGCATCGACACGCGGATCAGCTTTCGACAACCGATGCCCATACATCAGCGACGTTTCGCCTTTGTCGCCGGTTTTGGTTACGATCGACATTGGGCAAATTGTAGGGCGTTTGATTCGCTCGCGCCAGCTCGCTCACCCTCTCGGGCTTCCCGTCTATGTCGCTCGGCGCCCGCCGGCTCCATTCTGTGAAACGCGAATCCGTTAGATGGCGTCTGATACAGACGCCCTACAAACGCCGCGCTCAGCCGATCGCCGGCTGCGGCTCGGGTTCTTCCATCACTGGAGCGCCAATTGGCTCGCCTTTTTCGATCAGCTTAATCTGACGATGGTCTGGGAACCCGGTTCCGGCTGGAATCAGATGGCCCATGATCACGTTTTCCTTGAAGCCGCGCAGTTTGTCTACCTTGCCCAGTGTAGCCGCTTCAGTGAGGACGCGGGTGGTGTCCTGGAACGACGCGGCAGAAATAAAGCTGTCCGTTTCCAGCGAAGCTTTCGTGATTCCGAGCAGCACGGGAACGGCTTCCGCCGGTTTGCCGCCCTTCTCGACCACCTTCCTGTTTTCTTCTTCGAAGTCGAGTTTGTCCACCTGATCACCCCAAAGCAGCGACGTATCGCCTGGATCGGTGATCTTCACCTTGCGCAACATCTGGCGCACGATGATCTCGATGTGCTTGTCATTGATCTCCACCCCTTGCAATCGATAGACTTCCTGCACTTCGTTCACCAAGTGCTCCTGCAATTCCTGCGGACCGCACACTTCCAAAATCTCGTGCGGCACGATCGGACCTTCGGTGAGTTGCTGACCTTTCTTCACGAAATCGCCTTTGAACACGATGATGTGCTTGGTGAGCGGGATCAGATGCTCTTCATCAGCTCCGGTGTCGGAATCTTTCAAGATCAGGCGACGTTTGCCGCGGACGGTGCCGCCCATTTCGGTAACAATGCCATCGATCTTGGCAATCTCAGCCGCATCCTTCGGCCGACGAGCTTCGAATAATTCGGCCACTCGTGGCAGACCGCCCGTGATATCCTTTGTCTTTGCGATTTTGCGCGGCGTTTTCGCCAGTAACGCGCCAGCGCGCACTTTCTGGCCTTCCTCGACGATGACGTGGGCGCCAGCCGGGATGGAGTAACTCGCAAGCACTTCTTTCTTGTCATCCACAATGACGATTTGCGGGTGCAAATCCTCCTTGTGCTCAATAATCACAGTACCCATGAGGCCGGTCGCTTCATCGACGTCGCGCTTAATCGTAACGCCCGCGATCATATCGCGGAATTCGATCTTGCCGGCGTGTTCGGTGAGAATCGGCACGTTGTAAGGATCCCACTGCACAAATGTCTCGCCCTTCTTAACTGTGGCTGCGTCGCCTTTGGAAATCATTGAGCCGACCACCACGTTGTAACGCTCAAGCTCGCGACCTTCGGCGTTATGCACACTAATCGAGCCGTTCTTGTTCAGAACAATCCAGCTACCGTCGAGCGCCTGCACAGTGCGCAGATCGTTAAACCGTACGGTGCCATCGTTCTTCGCTTTGATGATTGGTTGCTTGAAAGTTTGGCTGGCCGTGCCGCCAATGTGGAACGTGCGCATCGTCAACTGCGTTCCGGGCTCGCCGATGGATTGAGCGGCAATGATGCCCACAGCTTCGCCGAGCTTAACGAACTGACCGGTCGCGAGGTTACGTCCATAACACATCGCGCATACGCCGCGGCCGCACTCGCAGGTAAGAACTGAACGAATCTTCAAGCTTTCTACGCCCACCCGCTGCAGGTCTGCGGCAATCTTTTCATCAATGAACTGGTTCGCTTTGACGATTTTTTTCTTCTTATCAACCGGGTCCGGAATGGTCTCGCAACTGACGCGTCCAATGATGCGCTGACCGAGATCGACGACTTCCTCGTCCCCTTCGTAAATCGAGCGCACCACGATGCCGTTGACCGTGCCGCAGTCGTCCTCATTGATGATCACGTCCTGTGCCGCGTCCACCAGCTTCCGAGTCAGATAGCCGGAGTCAGCAGTCTTGAGCGCCGTATCGGCAAGACCTTTGCGAGCGCCGTGAGTAGAAATAAAATACTCGAGCACGCTGAGTCCCTCGCGGAAGTTCGATGTGATCGGGCGTTCAATGATTTCGCCTGAAGGTTTGGCCATCAAACCACGCATGCCGGCCAGCTGACGCACCTGCTGGCGATTTCCGCGCGCGCCGGAATCGACCATCAGATAGACTGGATTCAACTCTTTGCGTCCCTCGTTGTGCTCCAGGGTACGGAACATCACGCTGGAAATTTCATCCCCGGCGTGCGTCCAGATATCGATGATCTTGTTGTAGCGCTCGCCGTCGGTGATGATGCCCTTGCGATATTGCTGCTCCACTTGCCGAATCTGCTTATAAGCGTTTTCCAGCTCCGTCTGTTTCTCTTTCGGAATGATCATGTCCGAAATTCCAATTGAGATACCAGCCTTCGTTGCTTCAGCGAAACCGAGCTCCTTCAGCTTGTCCAATGTGGCGACTGTCTCCGTCGGGCCAGCGATTTGGTAGCAGCGCCAGATGATATCGCTGAGTTGTTTTTTACCGGCAGCTTTGTTGAAAAATCCGAGCTGTTTGGGCCAAATCTCATTGAAAATGACGCGCCCTGGCGTGGTCTCGATCGTTTTCGCCTCGCCATTCCCGTAGATGGTTCGCTTGCCAAAGTCGGGATTCTTGATGCGAACGCGGTCGTGCGTATGCACGGTGCCTTCTGCCTTTGCAAATTCTACTTCGGCTGCGTCGGCAAAAAGCGGGAGGCGGTGGCCATCTTTACTCTGACCTCGGGGATTTTGCGTGAGGTAATAACAACCCAGCGTGATGTCTTGGGAGGGCGTGGTGATCGGCTTGCCGCTCGACGGGGAGAATATGTTGTTCGGCGCGAGCATAAGCATGCGCGCCTCCATTTGGGCCTCGACTGAGAGCGGCACATGCACCGCCATCTGGTCTCCGTCGAAGTCCGCGTTGTACGCAGTACACACCAGTGGATGAATCCGAATGGCTTCGCCCTCGATCAACTGTGGTTCGAAAGCCTGAATTGACAATCGATGCAGAGTGGGTGCGCGGTTCAGCAACACCGGGTGGCCCTTGGTGACTTCTTCGAGAATGTCCCAGACTTCCGGCGTCTGGCGCTCGATCATCTTTTTCGCGCTGCGCACGGTGTGCACGTACCCGAGATCTTTCAGGCGCCGAATGATAAACGGCTCGAAAAGCACGAGGGCCATTTTCTTCGGCAAACCGCATTGATGCAGCTTCAGCTCCGGACCGATGACAATAACAGAACGCCCTGAGTAATCGACGCGTTTGCCGAGGAGGTTTTGGCGGAAACGGCCGCCCTTGCCCTTGAGCATATCGCTCAGCGATTTCAGCGGCCGATTACCCGCGCCTGTAACCGCGCGACCATGCCTGCCGTTGTCGAACAGAGCGTCCACGGCTTCCTGGAGCATTCGCTTTTCGTTTCGAATGATGACGTCCGGCGTCTTGAGCAAAAGCAGGTTTTTGAGTCGGTTGTTGCGATTGATTACCCTGCGATAAAGATCGTTCAGGTCCGAGGTCGCAAAACGCCCGCCTTCGAGCGGAACCAAGGGACGCAAATCCGGCGGAATAACAGGCAGCACATCCAGAATCATCCACTCGGGTCGCGCGTGCGAATTCTGGAAGCCTTGAACGAGCTTGAGACGCTTGGCCAGTTTCTTGCGAATCTGTTTGCTCTTTGTGGCTGCCATCGCTTTCTCCAGCTCTTTGTTGAGCTTGTTAAGGTCGATCTCGGCCAGAAGCTTCCTGATCCCCTCGGCGCCCATGCCGGCAACGAAATCTTCGCCATATTGTTCCTGCGCCTCGCGGTACTCGACTTCGTTGAGCAGCTGTGTCTTCTGCAACGGCGTTTTGCCGGGATCAATAACGATGTAATCCTCGTAATAAATAACTCGCTCCAGCTGGCGTGCGCTCATATCGAGCATGAGGCCGATGCGCGACGGCATGCACTTGTAAAACCAAATGTGCGAGACCGGCACGGCCAATTCGATATGTCCCATGCGTTCACGACGTACGCGCGCCAGGGTGACTTCGACGCCGCAGCGATCGCAGATCACTCCCTTGTGTTTGATGCGCTTGTATTTTCCACACGAGCATTCCCAATCCCGTGTCGGGCCAAAAATACGTTCGCAGAAAAGCCCGCCCTTTTCCGGCTTAAACGTGCGGTAATTGATCGTCTCAGGATTTTTGACCTCGCCTTTGCTCCACGACCGCATCGTGTCACTGGAGGCAACACCGATCGCAACTTGATCAAAACCCACGGGTCGCTCTTCGCCCACTAACTCACGCCAGGAATGTTCGTTCATGATTTTCTTAAATAATTGTGATTCCCAAAAAAAATTATCCGACCGCCTCCAGAAAGCTGGGCGCCTGGCCACCGACCTTCACGTCGAGACCCAGGCTCTGCATTTCTTTGATCAGAACGTTGAACGATTCGGGTGTACCGGCTTCCAGCGAGTTGTCTCCTTTGACGATTGACTCGTAGATGCGGGTCCGGCCTTGCACGTCGTCGGACTTAACAGTCAGCAACTCCTGCAACGTGTAGGCAGCCCCGTAGGCCTCAAGAGCCCAGACCTCCATCTCACCAAAGCGTTGGCCACCATATTGCGCTTTGCCACCAAGCGGCTGCTGAGTGACAAGTGAATACGGTCCGACGGCCCGGGCGTGGATTTTGTCCGCCACCAGGTGGCCAAGTTTCATCATGTAGATGTAGCCAACCACCACTTCCTGATCGAACGGATCGCCAGTGCGTCCATCGAAGAGCCGCGCTTTCCCGCTTTCCTTCACCCAAGTGAAGCCCTCTTTCTTTGTGGCATCGTGCAAATATTCCCGGATCTGTTTTTCCCTGATTCCGTCGAACACCGGAGTCGCGACCTTGAATCCGAGCGCCTTCGCAGCAACTCCCAAGTGTGTTTCCAAAACTTGTCCGACATTCATACGACTGGGAACGCCCAACGGGTTAAGCACAATTTCAACCGGCGTTCCGTCTGCGAGGAAAGGCATGTCTTCTTCGGGCACGATCCGGGCCACAACGCCTTTGTTGCCGTGGCGGCCAGCCATCTTATCGCCGACACTTAGCTTGCGCTTACTCGCGATGTAAACCTTAACCTGTTTGATGATTCCCGGATCAATGTCGTCTCCGCTCTCTACACGGTCTGTCGCGCGATCGCGTTCGAGTTCCAGCTCCGCGAACTTGTGCTCATACGACCCAATGATTTCACGAATTCTGTTGCGGATCGGACTGGGATCGATCTCGATGTGATCATGCGCCATCGCCAGTTTTCGCAAGAGTGTCTTGGTGATTTTACGATTGGCTGGAATAATGATTTCACCGTTCTTGGCGTTTACGACGTCGAGAGGGACTTTTTCTCCTAGCAGGACATTCGAAAGCGAATCGGTCAATTGTTCAATCAGCGCCTCTTTCTTGCGCTTGTGTTCCTCACTGATCGTTTTGAGCTGTCGCTTCGTTTCCGACGGCGTGAGTTTTTCGCGTGAAACTTCGCGACGGGATGAGACCTTTACATCCATCACAATCCCATAGGTGCCGGAGGGAACTGTCAGCGACGTATCCTTCACGTCCGCTGCTTTCTCGCCAAAGATCGCGCGAAGCAGGCGTTCTTCCGGGGCCAATTCTGTCTCGCTCTTCGGCGTAATTTTGCCCACCAAAATGTCGCCAGGCTTCACTTCCGCTCCGATCCGCACTACGCCGTCCGGGCCCAGATTGCGCAAAGCTTCTTCGCTAACGTTGGGAATATCCCGCGTAATTTCTTCCGGCCCGAGCTTGGTATCGCGCGCGCCGATCTCGAATTCATCGATGTGGATGGAGGTATAGACGTCCTCCTTCACGACCTTTTCGGAGATCATGATCGCGTCTTCGAAGTTGTATCCGTTCCAAGGCATGAACGCGACGAGAACATTGCGTCCCAGCGCCAGCTCGCCGTGATCGGTGTTCGGTCCGTCGGCGATAACTTGACCGCGCTTCACATGTTGGCCCTTCCGCACAATTGGCTTCTGGTTCACGCAAGTACCCGCGTTTGAGCGCATGAATTTGCGGAGTTCGTAGACGTGAATCCCAGCTTCCGCGTCGGTCTTAAGTTTCCTTTTGCTCTCGGGCAGGTGACCATCCTTTGTGATGATGATCTGGTCCGCTGTGACCGATGCGACTTTGCCGCTGTCGACTGCCAGCACAACGGCATGAGAGTCTCGCGCGACTTTTTCCTCCAGGCCGGTGCCCACAAACGGCGCCTCGGAAACGATCAACGGCACACCCTGGCGTTGCATGTTGGAACCCATCAGCGCTCGGTTCGCGTCGTCGTGTTCGAGGAAGGGAATGAGACCCGCTGCCACGGAAACGAGCTGTTTCGGCGACACGTCCATGTAATTCACTTTGGCGGGATCGACTTCCAGAAAGTCGCCACGGTAGCGCACAGAGACCTTTTCCCCGGTGAAATGTCCACGTCCGTCAATCGGCGCATTGGCTTGTGCGACGAGGAAATTCTCTTCGCGATCCGCGGTAAGATATTCGACCACGTCCGTTACGCGGCCCTTTTCCACCTTGCGATATGGCGTCTCGATAAAACCAAACTCGTTGATGCGGGCAAACGTGCTCATCGAGCTGATTAACCCGATGTTTGGACCTTCCGGCGTCTCGATCGGACAAATCCGCCCGTAATGCGATGGATGAACATCGCGCACCTCGAATCCGGCACGCTCCCGGCTAAGACCACCAGGACCGAGAGCCGACAATCGTCGCTTATGCGTCAATTCTGCCAGCGGATTTGTTTGATCCATGAATTGAGAAAGTTGCGAACGGCCAAAGAAATCGCGAATCACCGCGCTGAGCGCCTTTGGATTAATCAGCTTCTGCGGAGTCATTCCGTCGACGTTGATGTCGAACAGCGTCATGCGCTCTTTAACCAGCCGCTCGGTGCGGGCAAGACCCACGCGGCATTGGTTCGCCAGCAATTCGCCGACCGTGCGTACACGGCGGCTCCCTAGATGATCGATGTCGTCAAGCGTGCCCTCGCCGCGCCGCAAATTAATCAAATACTTGATCGCCGCGATAAAGTCTTTGTCGGTTAAGATACGCTCGGTCGGATCGACGTTGATTCCCAGTTTCTGATTAATTTTGTAACGGCCGACGCGCCCAAGATCGTATTTCTTGGGATCGAAAAAGAGTCTTTTGAGCAATGCCCTAGCGTTGGCTACCGTAGGCGGATCGCCCGGGCGAAGACGCCGATAGATATCCTTGAGCGCTTCTTCCTGGTCGTGTGCCGGATCTTTTCTAAGCGCTTTCACGATTGTGTCGTCATTTGAAATGTCGATTACTTTCACCTCGTGAATTTTGAGCGCCATGATCTGGCGGACGGTCGCCAGAGTGAGCGGTTCAAACGCGCGAGCGACCGTCACTTCACCGTCGCGTATTTCCTCGGTCAGCACTTTGGTGGCTAGTTTCTCTTCATCGAGTTTGTCGCTCAGCTTTAGAGTCTCGATATTGTAAAACAGCTTGATGACCTCTTCGTCGGAGCCGTAACCAAGCGCCCGCAGGAACGTGGTGGCGAGAAATTTTCGGCGCCGCTTGCGTCGATCGAGGTAAATGTAAAGGAGATCAGCGGTGTCGAATTGCACCTCAATCCACGAGCCCCGGTCAGGAATGATCCGGAAGCTGTACAGGACCTTACCGTTGACGTGAACGGTTGATTCGAATGCAATGCCGGGAGAGCGGTGAAGCTGGCTCACCACCACCCGCTCCGCGCCGTTAATGACGAAAGTCCCCTGAGGCGTCATGAGCGGGATCTCGCCCATGTAAACCTTTTCCTCCTTCGTGCCCCTTTCTTCTCGCAGTTGGAATGTGACGTGCAACGGCGCGCTGTAAGTCTGCCCTTCGCGCTGTGCCTCTAAAGCCGCCAATTTCGGCTCGCCGATATCATAGTGACTAAAATCGAGCACAGCTTTCTCGTCGTAGCTTTCAATTGGGAAGACCTCTTTGAAAACAGCCTGAAGCCCCTGATTTTTTCGCTTTCCGTACGGGACATCCTTCTGAAGGAAATCGACGTATGAATTGGCCTGAACCTCAATCAGATTTGGCGGTTCGATGCCTTCCTTAATGCTTCCAAAGTAAATGCGTTCTGACATAATCATTAAGATCAAGAGCTAAAACCTCGCAGCGACCACACCAAAATCGCGGGCCGACGCGGGCAAGATATTACCAGTTCAGCGACGAGCGAGGGGCACAAAAATGGCACCAAAACAGCGGCTTGTCAAATTGACAACCCTTGTTTTGCTGCCAGTAATGTGTTTTGCCTTTTAGCGCCGGGTTAAAAATACGTCTGCCTAGCTTTAACCAACTCTCACTGTAATCCAAATTCGCCGCGGTGCAAGCACTTCCTTCCACCGCAGGCGTTCGGGATTGGGCTAATTATTTAATTTCGACCTTTGCACCGGCGGCCTCGATCTTTTTCTTAATCTCGTCGGCCTCCTGCTTTGTCACGCCTTCCTTAATAGTTTTGGGCGCTCCTTCAACCAGCGCCTTCGCGTCGGCAAGCCCAAGTCCCGGCACAGCGCCACGGACCTCTTTAATCACCGCGATTTTGTTTGCGCCCATTTCTTGCAGGATCACGTCGAACGTAGTTTTTTCCTCCGCCGCGGGAGCTGCTGCTCCGCCAGGCGCGCCGGCTGCTGCGGGACCAGCTGCGACTGCTACCGGTGCGGCCGCGCTTACACCCCATTTTTCTTCAAGTTGCTTGACCAATCCAGCAATCTCCAGCACCGACAGGTTGCTGAGTTGCTCCACCAATTTGTCTGTATCTGCCATTTTGTTTTTCCTCCAATTGCCGCCTCCGAAAGCCTTCGGAGAATTAAGACCGGTAGCAACCAGCCCGGACAGTTTCGTTTCACTTCCCATCCCGCCAGTGCGAGCGGAAAATTTGTAAATTTACGCGGCCGTTTGCGCCGAAGCGCCCTCCTTTTCTGTCTTCGCGTTCAGCAACCGCGCTAATGCTGCGCCAGGCTCATTCAGAAGCCGAACCAGACGCGTTGCCGGCGAAAGAAGCAGTCCGAGCAACTGCGCCTGTAAAGTTTCGCGCGGCGGCAATTCCGCCAGTGTGTCCAATTCCGCTGTGGAAAGAACCGCCCGATCAACAAAACCAATCTTGAGCGCCGCAATTTTAAATTCGGTCGCAAACGTCTTAAAGATTTTTGCTATGGGCGCCACATCTTTTTCCCCTGTGACAACTGCCGTCTGACCGACCAACTGATCACTGACATCGGGAAAACCGGAATCGGCGATAGCGCGCTTTAGAAAACTGTTTTTGACCACATGAATTTCCGCGCCCGTGGGGGCCAGCCGGTTCCGCAATTCGCTGAAATCAGTGACCTTCATGTGCTGATAATCCGTCACCAACACGAAAGGCGAGCTTTTCAATCTATCGGACAAATCTGCAACGATGCTGGTTTTTTCTACGCGCATTTATTTTTCGATGTTGAGTGCTTAACCCTAGATATTCAAATACGGCGCCGGATCGACCCGGACACCCGGCGACATAGTCGCACTGATTGTCACGCCTTCAAGGTAGCGACCTTTCGCCGTCGCCGGACGGGCCCGCACAACAGCCTCGATCACCGCATTTCCATTTTCCACCAGCGCGTTTTCTTCGAAGGAAAATTTCCCAACCGGCACCGCCACGTTGCCGTTCTTATCGAGCTTGAATTCCACACGACCGGCCTTCACCTCCTGCACTGCTTTGGCAGTGTCGTCAGTCACCGTCCCGGTTCTGGGATTAGGCATCAGTCCGCGCGGTCCCAGCACCTTCCCAAGCTTCCGGACCTCCGCCATTGCCGCAGGAGTAGCAACTGCCACATCAAAATCCTGAAAACCTCCCTGGCATTTCTCAATCAGATCTTTCATCCCGACATATTCCGCGCCAGCTTCTTTGGCCGCCTTCGCCGCCTCGCCCTCTGCAAAGACAAGTACGCGCACTTGTTTGCCACTGCCGTGCGGGAGCGGGCAAGTCCCGCGCACCATTTGATCAGATTGCTTCGGATCAACCCCCAGTCGAAACGAAACCGTTATGGTCTGGTCAAATTTTGTCGGCGGAAACTTCTTCAGGGTCGAGACAGCATCGGGAAGGCTGTACGTCTTGCCTCGATCGACCTGTTCAGCCGCTGCGCGATAACGTTTGCTTCGATTCGTTTGCATTTCTTGTGCAGTTCAAATGCCCGGTTACCTGGAACAGCAACGAGGCTCCTGCTTAACAATCCGTCCGCCTCAATCCGGCGAGCGGACACGGAATTTAGCGGCGATCTTCGCCTTGTCAAAGCCTTAGACCAATCAATCGCAACCGGCGCGTCAATCGACTGGGGCTGCGACGTCTGGCGGCGTTGTCGATTCGGCGGTTCCTTGCGCTGTCGGCGGGCCCCGCCGGATAATTTTGCCCTCCTTCATCACGAACAAAACGCGCTCGGTTGCAGTGATATCGGAAGTCGGATCGCCCGGCATAGCAATCACATCGGCCAGTTTCCCTTTTTCCAGCGTGCCCACTTTCTGCCCGATCCCGAGAAGCTCGGCGTCGTTTGAAGTCGCGCATTTCAATGCGTCGATTGGTGTCATTCCGAGATCGACCATTACTTTGAATTCTTTTGCGTTTTGCCCGTGCGGAAAAACTGCCGCGTCTGTTCCAAATGAAATCTTCACGCCAATCTTCACTGCATTGCGGAACATATCCGAGCGCGCTGCTGCTGCGGCTTTGGCTTTGGCCTGTAATGCCGGCGGGTAATTGTCGATCTTGCTCATGATCCATTCGGTGGCCATGAGCGTGGGCGTGAGAAATGTTCCCTTTCTTTTCATCATCGTCAGCGTTTCTGGTTTCATAAAAGAACCGTGTTCAATCGAATCAACTCCCGCCTCAATCGCCTCGTGCGCGGCCTGATCGCCGTGACAATGCACAGCCACTTTTTTGCGTAAGCGATGCGATTCGTCGACCAGCGCAGCCATTTCAGCCGGCGTCAATTGCGGAGTGTCGACTTCGTCGGCGAGTGAAAGTACGCCGCCGGAGACTGCGGCCTTGATCACATCCGCGCCATTCTTCACCTCAAACCGCACCGCCTTTCGAATTTCGTCAGGGCCATCCGCAATCCCGTCAGTGTAATCCGGCTCGCGTCCAAAAAGAAAATCGCGAAACCCGCTGGTGGGATCGAAATGTCCGCCTGTGGCGCCGATGCCTTTCGTCGCGACCAGCATACGCGGGCCGACAATCACGCCTTTGTTGATCGAATTGCGTAGCGCGACATCGACGAACTCGCGGCTGCCAACGAAGCGGCTGCCAAGATCGCGCACCGTAGTGAAGCCCGCTTCGACAGTGGCGCGCGCGTGCGTCGTGGCGATGATCGCTTGCTCCGAGACGTTGAGGTCGATCTCTTTCAGCCGGCGGAGATTGTAATCTCCGGAGTAATCAAGCGTCAGATGCGTGTGCGCGTCCACGAAACCAGGCGAAAGCGTCGCGTCGCCAAGGTCGATGACCTGCGCGCCGTTTGGGATCGGCAAATTGCTTCCCGCATCGGCAATTTTGTCGCCCTGCACGATAACGACGGCATTTTGCGCCAGGGCGTTCGATTTGCCGTCGAACATCCGCGCAGCCTTGAGCGCGATTGGCTGATCGGCCGCGTGCGCCGAGACGTCGAAAAACAGGAAAAGTAGAAAAATACGAAACGTGAGTCTCATCCCGCTCGTTTAGAAGCGACGTGGGACGCTGGCAAGAAAGGAATGCGCAAATGTCGCAGGCTAGTTGTTGAATTCAGCGCTAAGGTTTGCGCAGTTTCGCCTCGCTTTGCGCAAGCCCTTCTCGCGCCGTGGCCAGTCCAGGATTGAGTGCAAGCGCATCCTCGAACGCAACAATGGCGCGCTCGTGCTGATTGAACAAGGCGAGATAACGCCCCCGGTTGATTAACATGCTGGTATAAACCGGTAAGAGCTTCAGGTTGATCACATCATCCTTCTCAAACCGCACCGTCCCATCAGCCAGACCTCGCGTCTGCAGGTGTGGGTCTGGCGAATCGTGAAAACTCTGGTCATTCGTGAGGTTAAAAACGAGGCCTTGCGGGACAAGTTGATAGTTTTGATTGATCCATTTAGCGAATTCAGCGTTGGTTCCCTCGAGAACAAGCAAGTCGCGCGTAATGTACACCGGTCCAACCCTGTTCTCGTTCATCACCATCGATCGAAGCATCTCGAAAAATGCCGCGCTAATCCTTTGAGTAAGCAACTGGTCGCTGGCGAAAGCCCCGGGATCGCGCTCCCATTGTTTGAGAATCTCAACAAAGGCATCGATCTTCTCGCGCGACCGCTCAAACAAATCAGGATAGGCGTGTCTTAGATAATCGAAGTACCACGAACGACGCAGCAAATTGACGTCTACAACTTTTGCGTCGTGACGACGTCTTTCCACTTCCTGTGCGTAGAACATTGGCGACACGACCTGCCAGTCTTGTGTAAGTAAGAGCCCATCGGACGCGATCGTGCTGAGCAGATTTTCAACGTAATCATGTGCGACAAAATAATGCCTGCGATTGTTAAACGGCCAGTTCGCCGCGAGCGCCGTTGCAGATGTCAGGAGAACAGCAATTGCAGCGACCCCGTACGACCGCGTCAATGGCACGGGTTTCGAAGCGGTCGTCTGGATTAACCAACGGATGCCGAAACCGGCAGCAATCGCGACGGAAATAAATGTAGGCAGATAGTAGGCGTCTTTGTCTTCGGCGATTTCGTACGTGAGGGCGTAACCCAAATCGGCGATTACCACTAACAACAACAACCAAAAAGTCGTGCGATCGCGTTTGTGGGCAGCGACGAACCCGGTAAAAGCTATAACGAGGGGCACAGGAAACCATGCAGGTCCGAATTCGCGCAGGAGCATTCGGCAAAATTCAAGAAACTGCGTTCCTATCAGCGATGGACTGAAGGAGAGGAACACCCGATATTGGCGACCGGTGATGTGCCACCAGATTTCTTGCAGCGAACGAGGATTGCCCCAGTTGATCACAGGCGAGCGCCAGGCTGCAAAAGGCAAATAGGCATAAACAGCGACCAAAGCGCCTATCGAAATCAGCGCCGCATACACTAGTCGCCGGCTCGTAAAAAATTTCAGGCCTTCCGTCCTGTAAACGAGAACCCCGAGAGCCGGAAGCACTAGCCCCACCGTCACGTGATGAACGCCCAACGCCAACCCAAATATGAATGCGGCAGCGTAAAGCCATGTGTCATGCTTCGCGAACGCTACCCCGACATCGCTTCGATCTGCAACGATGCACCGTCGCCACCTCAGCATTAGAAACAAAACAATCAGGATCAGCAGCGTGTTGAGAGCATAAACTTCCGCGATGGTCGCGTACGTCCAAAGCGTGCGCGAGAATGCCAGGAGCAAGCCCGACCCCAGCGCAGGCGCGCAGATCAAAACTAGGCCGATGGACGAACCTTCAGTGTTTTTCTTCTGCTGCGCGCCTCTCTTTTTCCACGTGCGGAGATATGAAGTGGTAATCAGTACCTCCGCCACAACTAAAGCGAGCATCGCTGACGCGAGCGCCGCGAAAAGAGCAGACGAAAAATTGATACGCACCGCAACGTTTCCCAACGGCAAGAGCGATGCGAGATGAGCGAGAATCACCCAGAGCGGAACGCCTGGCGGATGTGCGACCCCGAGTCCTTGAGCGACCACGATCAATTCGCCGCTATCGGTGAGGGTGACCGTGGGAGCGAGCGTCCAGCTATAAAGAATGAGCGCGATGACGAATACTATTCCTGCACAGAGCAACTCCACTCGCGACAAACGAGTCTTGTCGAAATTGTTTATGTGCCGCTTCACTTGTATGGCCTGCATCGGACGCATGGCCCTATTCCGCGCATTACGATTCTGAGAGCGCTTGTCTTTTAAACGGCCGCGAGCCATGGGCCTATGGTCTCGCAAACTCGTTTTCCTGCAAACCCATGAAAGCGATGCGGCGCGTCCGACTCCCCTTTTAATGGAAGAACCTTGTTTCCGTCGAGAGGCTTCGGTTCAATAACCGCGAAATGAAATTCCCGATCTCGGCTGGATTGCTCTGCGTAGGTTTTACCACAAACATCGTTGCGCAATCTCCAACTCCAGCGCCATCGCCATCACAAACGCCGGCAGATTACGATCTCCGATGGGGCGTTAAAATTCCGATGCGCGACAACGTTGAACTCAACGCGACATTGTATTTACCAAAGACGCCGGATGGCTCGTCGCCCAAGTCGCCGGTGATCTTCACTCTCACTCCCTACATTTCAGATACCTATCACGCGCGCGCCGCGTATTTCGCATCGCATGGATACGCGTTCGCGCTCGTCGATGTTCGCGGTCGCGGGAATTCCGGTGGCGAGTTTGAGCCATTTGCAAATGAACCGCGTGATGGCCACGACGTGGTCGAGTGGCTCGCCAAACAACCATTCTGCGACGGCAAGGTTGCGATGTGGGGTGGATCTTACGCGGGATTCGATCAATGGGCGACGGTGAAAGAGTTCCCGCCACATTTGGCGACGATCGTGCCGGTCGCCTCAGCTCATCCGCCGCTCGATTATCCTTCCTACAACAACGTCGGCGAAACGTACGACATGCAATGGTTCACCGCCACCAGCGGCCACGTTGCACAGCAAAATCTTTTCGGCGATTCAAAATTCTGGCGCACAAAATTTCTCGATGCCTACAAAAAACACATCGCGTTCAAGACGCTCGATTCGTTCGTCGGAAATCCCTCCGCCAATTTTCAACGCATCCTAAAACATCCAATGGCCGACGCGTACTACGACGCCATGGTGCCAACCCGTGAGCAGTTTCAAAAAATCACGCTGCCGATTTTGACGATCACTGGCCAATACGATGGCGACGAACTCGGCGCGCTCACGTTTTATCGCGATCATATCGCGAACGCTTCACCTGAAGCACGCGCGAAACATTTTCTGATCATCGGGCCATGGGACCACGCGGGCACGCGCACGCCGACCGATGAAGTAGCCGGCGTGAAATTCGGCCCGGGTGCGATCGTGGATCTCAACGACCTGCACCGACAATGGTACGACTGGACGATGAAAGCTGGTTCGAAACCCGCCTTCCTCAAAAGCCAGGTCGCATATTATTTGCTCGCGCCCGGCAACTCCGGCGCGAATGGCGACTGGAAATATGCCGACGATTTCGCCGCATTAACCGCCAATCCGAAAACATTTTATTTCGCCTCGAAGGATGGCGATGCGAACGGAGTGTTTCGCTCCGGCGCGCTCACTGAAACCCGGCCGACCGACGGCGTCGACAAATTCATGTACGACCCGATGGACACACATCGCGGCGAATTTGTTGAAGGAGTGGAACCAAAAGAAAAAACCGCCGCGATCGATCAGACATTTGCGCTGAGCATCCGCGAAGATGGATTGGTGTATCACACGGATCCATTACCCAACGAGACGCCACTGATTGGCTGTCCCGCGGTCACCCTGTGGTTATCGATCGATACCCCCGATGTCGATCTTGAGTGCGATCTCTACGAGATTCAGCCAGACGGCACCAGCATCGCGCTGTTGAGCGATACCCGCCGGCTGCGCTACCGCGAGTCGCTGCGCGAAGGCAAATTGGTAAAGCCTGGCGAAATTGTGAGCTGCGATTTCAATCCCGGTCTATTTGTCGCGCGCCGATTGATGAAAGGCAGCCGGTTGCGGCTGGTTGTCACGGCAGTGAATTCAATTTCTTGGCAAAAAAACTATTGCTCGGGCGGAGTCGTCGCCGAAGAAACGGCGAAGGACGCGCACACCTGTCACGTGCAGATTTATCACGACGCCGCGCACGCCAGCGCGATTCAACTCCCGCTTCGCTGATGCCCTCAATCCTTCAAACGTTGATTGTCGCGGGAATTTTCTCGCTAGCAGCGATGAGCGCCGGTGCTAATTCGGAGATTGTCATCGCCATCCGTTATTTGCAGGCAGAGGGAACCAGTCGCTCTCATCTGTATTTGTATCGCGAAGATGGAAAACTTTTGCGCCAGCTGACGAATGACAATTCCGGACAAGATTCCACGCCGATTTTTGCGCCGGACGGCACGACAATCGTTTTCACGCGCGAAAAGCCTAATGGCACTCGCGAATTTTGGAGTGTCGATCCTCTAGGGAAAACATTGAAGAAATTGGATGGGCCGGCGGATTGGTATGCCGGCGCGAAAAGCTCGCCTTATTTCACAAACGTCGAGCCCGAAAAAGAGACTTCTGCAGCCGCGGCAACCTCGGCTATGGAATCTGCTTCACCGAGCCTGACGCCAGCGCCAAGTTACAAATCGCCTGGTGGTTCTTTCGAATTGATCCTCCGGGAAGATCCGAAGGACGAAGATGATCAGATGAATGGCCCTGGTCATGGAAAGCATTACGTGCTGCGCGATTTGAAAACGGGGACTGAAACTGAATTTGACAAGATCCCTGGATTTTATGGCGCGTTTGAGATCCTTCACGATAGCCAGGACCAGAATCGGCATTTTCTCTTTGAAGGTCCGCTAAGCCTCGCATTTTTTGGTTTGCACTTGAACAGCACCGATGGCGACACGGTTTTCGCGCTGGATTTGAGCGGTCCACGATTTGTAAGGCTTTCGCCGAACTGGGCCACACCCATTCCGCTGCCGGGCGAAGCCGCGTTTCTCACATTTACTGAGAACCGTTACGTGCCGATTCCCAGCACTACCAAAACGGCCAATTGCTCTTACGTCGAACGCTGGGATGACAAGCTAAACCACATTCGTTATGCGCGCGAAAAATCCGCTGCCCTGTGTTACGGCGCCTCAATGTACCGACCCGACAAAGATCCTCACGTCGTCACGTTGCGCCGCGGCGCGGATTAAATTCATTCATGAAAAAAAAGTGGGCGGCAGTTTCTGTTGTTGCGGCGTTATCGCTTGGCATTCCACCGACTGCGCGTGCAGACAGCCCTGACGTGACTTCAGCCATTCGCGAGAACTACAAAGAGTGGCTCGCGGCGTACGACGCTAAAAATCTTGCCGGCACGATAAACATCTTTGCAGAAAACGCGATCTCGACGTTCGCCGGTGCAAAAGATGCCGGGATCGAGGAAATTCGCGCGTCGTACGAAAAATCATTAGCCGCAAACGGGCCGAAACGGACGTGGAAGCCGGTAGAGATGGAAATCGATGGCGACGGCGATCTTGTGTACGCGCTGGCAGATTGGCAGCTCATCGAAACGCAACCGGACGGCTCAGGTTCGGTCCGCTTGACGAATCGAAGCGTCGATATTTTACGGCGACAAGGTGAGACCTGGAAAATCGTTCGCTCTTTCACCATCCCAGCGGACAAGCGGCCGGTGAAATTGTCATGCGAGATCCGCCTGCCGAGCATCTCCCCCGATACGTTTACTGGCACAGCCGCCGACGTATGGCAGACGCTAATGCGCTGGCGAGAATCGTACAACCGCCGTGATCTTGCCGGCACGCTCGCGCCGTACGATCCCTCGATCACGGGTTTGTATGCGGGCAACACGCCGGATGATCTGGCGAAGCTACGCGACAGCTACACGCATTCGTTCGCGCAGAATGATCGGCAACGGTCGATCGATTTCGAGCCGGAGGAAATTCTCACATCGGGCAGATTTGCATTTGTGCGCGACCACTGGACGAGCACGATCAAAACACCGCAGGGACAGACGCAAAGAGTTTCGCGCGGAATAGAGCTTTGGCAGAAGAACGCAGCCGGCGAATGGAAGCTGCGCCATTACCTTAGCTATCTCGTCTGCGAAACCGGCATCAATGCTGCCGCGAATTCCGGCGCGCTCAACAAGCTAGCCGACGATTTCTGGTTGTGGCGCGCGAAGTACGCGCCATTTACCGGCGATGATGTCAATCGAATCGAGCGGCCAGGAGGGACGTGCGATTGGTCGCGAGCCAGCATCGAAAAGCAACGAAAGGATCTCGCTGAGTTCGAAGCGCGTTGGAAAAAACTGGATGCGACCGCTTGGCCGATTCCACAGCAAGTGGATTACAAATTAATTGGATCGGCATTATCGCGGGTCCGCTGGGAGCTCGACATAAATCCGCGCTGGAAACGCGACCCGAATTTTTACATCGCGCAGACGCTCACCGCGCTCGTAGAGGCGCTCACTGTGCCTGCACCGTACGATGAGGCGCGCAGTCACGAGATTCTCACGCGCATTGAAAATATTCCGTCGATCTTGCAGCAGGGGGCACAGAACCTCGAGAGGCCGCCTGCGCCATTCGCCACAGTCGCGATCAACAATCTCGATGGCGTCCGCGACGGTCTCCGGAAAATGGCGCGCTCGCTCGTAGCATCGACAACTCTAAATCCGGACAAATTGAACAGCGCTTGCGAGCGCGCGGCGGATGCGCTGGAGAAGTTTCAGCAGCAGCTCAAACAGAAGCTGCCGAAGCTTCCGCAACAAACTGCGCTCGGTCGCGACGCTTACATCTGGTTTTTGCGGAACGTCGCCGTGATGCCGTTCACGCCGGAAGAATTGATTGCGATGGCGCGACAGGAATGGAATCGCGCGGTTGCGTTCGAAACGTACGAGAAAAACCGGAACAAAGATGTGCCACCGTTGAAGATTGCGGACAATATCGATAATTGGATTCGCGACGCGGCAGAGAAGGAATTGTCGATCCGCAAATTTCTAGTCGAGCGCGGTATCCTCAGCGTTCCCGATTGGGTCCAGCATTACACACTTCAACCGACTCCCGAATATTTGCGCGCTCTCGGCTTTACTGAGAACGACGACTTCACGTCGCCCTCGCGGCTGAACGAGAATTGCATCCGTTACGTGCCTGAGCCGTCAGAGAAACTTGGCTACTTCTGGCGTGCGACAGCGATGGATCCGCGGCCGATCACCGTTCATGAAGGAATTCCCGGTCATTATTTTCAGCTTTCTCTCTCGTGGAAACATGAGGACGCGATCCGGCGGCATTACTACGACTCGGGCGCGAACGAAGGCATCGGCTTTTACGCCGAGGAAATGATGTTGCAGGCCGGTTTGTTCGACGACAGCCCGCACACGCGCGAGATCATTTACAATTTCATGCGACTACGCGCGCTGCGCGTGGAAGTGGACGTGAAACTCGCGCTTGGGGAATTCACGCTGGATCAAGCTGCGAAATATCTACAGGAGAAAGTCCCCATGGACGAACAAACCGCGCGTCAGGAAGCAATCGCTTTTTCCACTGGTCCTGGTCAGGCCATTACTTACCAGATCGGGAAGTTGCAGATCATGAAATTTCTCGCCGATGCGCGCATGCAGCAGGGCGACGAATTCAATGTTCGCGCGTTCCACGATTTCGTCTGGAAAAACGGCAACGTGCCGATCGGGTTGCAACGCTGGGAATATCTCGGCGACGCGAGCGACGTGCCGAAATAGCGGCTGATCTAATCGGCGATTTCGAGGCCCATTTGGCGGGCGGTGCCGGCGATGATGCGAAAGGCGGCTTCGTCGTCGCGTGCGTTCAAGTCTTTGCGCTTGGTATTCACGATGTCCATGACCTGTTTGCGCGTGACTTTGCCGACTTTGGTTTTGTTCGGCTCTTTCGAACCGGCGGCGATGTTGGCTGCTTTTTTCAACAGAACCGCAGCAGGCGGGCTCTTGGTGATGAACGTGAACGATTTGTCTTTGTAGACGGTGATCACGACCGGGAGAATGTCGCCGGCTTGTTTCTGAGTGGCGGCGTTAAATTCTTTACAGAACGCCATGATGTTAACGCCGCGCGGTCCGAGAGCGGTACCAACCGGCGGCGCAGGGTTAGCTTGTCCCGCCGGAATTTGTAATTTGATCTCTGCTACTTTTTCTTTTGCCATGGTGATTAGACAGAATGAACAGAATTCACAAAATAGGTCACTGAAAATCTCCTGAAAACATTCTGATTATTCTGTTAATTCTGTCAGAGTTTCTTATCCGCGCTCGACCTGCCAATATTCCAGTTCCACCGGAGTAGCGCGACCGAAAATCGTGACGGAAACACGCAGCTTGCCGCGTTCGGGATCGATTTCTTCGACGATACCAGTCTGATTTTGGAACGGACCATCGGCCACTTTCACCGATTCACCCACCTCAAAGCTGACCTTCGGCTTCACCTTTTCTTCGCGCTCTTTCATTTGCGCCAGCATGTTGTCCACTTCCGATTGGCGCATCGGAATCGGTTTGTCCTTCGTGCCGGCAAACCCGATCACGCCGGGTGTATCGCGGATGAAATACCAGGTGCGCCCGACCAGCTGATTATTTTCGTCCAGCAAATGCATGTTAACGATCAGATAGCCGGGGAAAAATTTCCGAGTCGTCTCGCTCTTTTTCCCCTTCTTGATTTCCGAGACGCGCTCCGTCGGAACGAGGACATCGTAAATCATGTCGCCCATTTCCTCTGTCTTGACACGTTTCAAGATATTCTCGCGCACCTTGTTTTCCTGCCCGGAAAGCACGTGCACAACGAACCATTGATCTTTGCCTGCGAGTGTTTGTCCCATAAATCAGTGTATTCGAGTGAAAAAGTGCACAAAGTTCACCAGAACGAAATCAAACAACGCGACATAGCCGCCCAACAACAGCATCGCAATAACGACCACAAGCGTGGAGTCCATGAGCTCCTTGTAGCGGCGAAATCCTTTCTCTTTCGGGTCCCACGGCCACGAACATTTCTGCAGCTCGAATTTCACTTCGCCGAAGAAGTTCTTAATTTTGGTGATCATTTAAAATGTAATCGTGATTCGTTGAAGCGTTGAACGGTTGAAGTGGATTATGTGATGCGTTTCGTTCCGTCCAGTTTAACGCTTTAACAATTCAACCCTTTAACGCGGCTTTAGCCACACGCCAGGAGGGACTCGAACCCCCAACAGGCGGTTTTGGAGACCGCTACTCTACCAATTGAGTTACTGGCGTATTTTTAATTGTCATTCTGAGCGAAGCGCAGCGGAGCCGAAGAATCTCTCGAATCACCAA
>WNFX01001017.1_pt1 | contig 28906 bp, 34 predicted proteins | sample 5400111 | NCBI WGS metagenome assembly WNFX01 (sample SAMN13153363, study PRJNA577476) | soil metagenome | isolation source: 40 cm soil or saprolite under grassland replicate 1 | place: USA:California | collected 2016-06-15 | reverse complement strand
TGTTCGTGCCGCAGGAAAAATTGCCGGCGCAGCTAACGAGTTTTGCGGACCGATGGCAAAGCAACATCGGATGTTGGTTATCACCCTAATTGGGTTGTATTCGGCAGTCACTCCATCTTCCTGGCAAGCCATTTCGTTTAACTCTTCCAAGATCGGTCTGATGAGTCTCGGGCTTGCTGTGATCATCCTGGGCTCCATTATCACGGTTATCCGCCGGTTGGCCCGCATCACACGCGTACTGAAATGAACCAAATTACGCGCGAACGACTTTTTGGTTTTGGTCATGCGTTCGACGATCGCGTGACTGTCGTTTTGACGCTTGCGGTTCTCGCCCTCCTCTTGTTAGCGCCGCTTCTGATTTTTGTGGTGACTCGTGCGGCCAATAACACTGCCGATAAGAGAAGACGATCAGTCTTATCGTGGTTATCGGTATTCTCCTCATCACTTTCTCAGCGCTGGATAACTGGTATCGACTCTTTGTTGCGTTGTTTCCGTTGACAGTCGCGTTGATTGCCACCGGTGGATTGATCGCCGATCAGCCGAAAGGCTACATTCAACGCGTCGGCTTGGGTGTACTCGGCTTCGCTCTTTTCGGAAGCGCGCTCGGCCATCTTGGCTATATGGCCAACGATTGGAACTATCGGCCGATCCTGTTGCTCATCATCTTCGCCGTGGAGCTCAATGACATCTTTGCTTACATCTGCGGCCATCTGTTTGGTCATCGAAAATTTATCCCCAACACCAGCCCGAACAAAACGGTAGGAGGCGCGCTCGGCGCAATCGTAATGACCACGCCACTCGTTGCGCTCGGCGCGCATTTTGTTTGGTTCAACACGGTGCTCGACACACCGGTCTGCTTGCTGGGTCTCGGCATTATTGTCAGCATCGTCGGACAATTCGGCGATCTAATGCTTTCCTCTATCAAGCGTGATCTTGGCCTCAAGGACACGGCAAAACTCATTCCCGGGCACGGCGGCATTCTCGACCGCTTCGACAGTCTGATTCTTGTCGCACCTGCCGTGTTTCATTACGTGAACTACTTTGTCGGCTTCGCTGTTGGGCAACCGGAACACGTCTTTAGCGGATAGGAAATCGGATGGAACCCTGGAAACTTCAGCCTGCGCGCGACACCGGTTTAACTCCGAGCGAGCGGCTTCGCAGTATTCGCCGCGAAAGCGGCCTGCTCGAAAGGCTCGCGCACCACCTCTCATTTTCGATTCTTCGAATGTATTTGGCGACCGCTCACCGGCTGCAAATCATCGGCCGGCAACATTTGCCGGCCCATGGGCCCTTCATTCTGGCGGCGAATCATTGCAGTCATCTCGACGCGGTCACCCTGGTGGCGGCATTTCGACCGCGTCATCGCGAACGCGCCTTTCCCATCGCCGCCGGCGACGTTTTCTTTCAAACCAAGGCAGTCAGCGTCTTTTCAGCGATCGGTCTAAACGCGCTGCCAATGTGGCGAAAAAATTGTGGACCTCACGCGCTCGCAGATCTGCGCCGCAAATTGGAGGAAGAAAAATGCATTTACGTCATTTTTCCCGAGGGCTCGCGCAGTCGCGATGGCCGCATGGCCTCGTTTAAGCACGGTCTCGGAATGCTGGTTGCCGAAACGCGGGTGCCAGTCGTGCCTGCGTTCATCGCGGGGACATTCGAAGCATTGCCGCCCCACCGGAAAATTCCGCGTCCCGCACGAATCAAAATCGTCATTGGCGCGCCACTGGATTTTGCAACTACCCCAAACAATCGCGAGGGCTGGTCACAGATCGCGCAGAGCGTGGAATCTTCAGTCAGCGATCTTGGCAATCAATCGCGCCCTGTGTAGACCTCGAGTTTCTGCGCCAGATCAGGAGGGACGTGGGCAATGATCAAGGTGTCGTTTCCTTCGTAGCGCAGTTCCAGCACGTGACCGACCCGATGAATCTCGGCGATCAATGCGCTCTCTTTTGCAGGGATGCGGAAGCGTGAGCGCAACCGCCATGAGCTGAGCGCATTCTCCAGCGCATGCACGAGTTTGTTCACGCCTTCACCGGTGCGCGCGGAAATCGCTACGCTGCCAGGAAATTTTTTAACGTAAGTTTCGGCCAGCTCTCGGTTTTCGAGATTATCAATCTTATTGAATACAATCAGCGTTTGTTTTCCAAACGCGTCGAGTTCTTTAATCACAGCATCGACTGCTTCCATCTGCTCGTCCACGCGCGGATGGCTAAGATCGACAATGTGAATAAGCAGATCGGCTTCGCTCACTTCTTCGAGCGTTGCCTTGAACGATTCGATCAATGTGTGCGGGAGTTTTCGCAAAAAACCGACCGTATCGGTTAGAAGGACCCGCTGTTTGTTAGGCAAAACGAAGCTGCGCGTGGTGGGGTCCAGCGTGGCGAAAAGTTTGTCGGCGGCGACAACATCGGCGCCGGTAAGCAAATTCAACAACGTCGATTTGCCTGCGTTGGTGTAGCCAACGACTGCTGCTACAGGCCACTGATGTCGCTTGCGACCTTGGCGGTGGATGGCGCGAGTTTTGCGCACTGCTTCCAGCTCCCGCTCGAGCCGCGCGATGCGGTCCTGCACGCGGCGACGGTCAACTTCCAATTGTGTCTCACCGGGCCCGCGCGTGCCAATCCCGCCCGTCTGCCGGGACAAGTGATGCCACATCCGGGTGAGGCGGGGCAAAAGATATTGCAATTGCGCCAACTCGATTTGCAATCGACCTTCCCGGCTGCGGGCACGCTGCGCGAAAATATCCAGAATTAGCTGTGTTCGATCGAGAACTTTGCGCGCTAATAAATTTTCGAGATTCCGACCCTGCGCCGGTGAAAGTTCATCGTCAAAAATGATCGAGGTCACACGCCGGTCCTGACACGCGTCCTTAATCGATTCAGCTTTGCCGCGGCCGATGTAGTAGGGAGCCGTTGGCTTCGGTAATTTTTGCGTGACGGTATCGACCACCTCTGCGCCGGCGGAATTGGCTAGCTCAGCGAGTTCTTCGAGCGAATCCCGCAGGTCCCATTTTGAGACGCCCTCCTTTTCGAGACCGATCAGAAGTGCGCGCTCATGCGTTTTTTGCGGACGAGTCTCAATCATTCCTGCGCGCAACTCCGAAAGCGTTGACGAGTTGCCAAATCCATTTCACAGCTTCGTTGTGAGTGAAAAGCGATAGATTCAGCGGCTCAAAATTACTTTGGTTGCGAAACCACGTCAACTGTCTCTTGGCATAACGCCGGGTCGCTTGCTGAATTTCGGCGATGCATTGCAAGATCGAAATCTTGTCTGCCAGCAATTGACGGATCTCGCGCAGGCCGATCATCTGCGCAGCAGTCGCACTGGTCGCTCTGGCGGCTCGCACTTCTTCGATTACGCCCTTTTGGAACATTGCTTGCACTCGATCATTGATTCGGGTGTAAAGTTCCTCTCGGTCGCGAAAGATGAAGACGCCTGTAGCCGGGATCGTGGATCTCCGCGGACCGGGGTCACCGACCCCGGCTACATCTGCCGAAAACGGTTTCCCCGTTGTCAGGCAAATCTCAAGGGCTCGTGTTAGGCGGCGGCGATTTTTGGTGTCGATCTTCCGCGCCGCTTCGGGATCGAGTCGAACGAGTTCGGAGCGCAATTCATCTAAACTCATCGCGTTCAATTTCTCGCGCAGCTTTGGATCGGACCCCGGCAGAAGCGCGAATCCGTCGGTGAGCGCCTTGATATACAGCCCGCTCCCGCCCACAACGATCGCGATCTTGTTGCGTGAGTGAATTTCGTCGATAGCGCGCAAGGCGGCTCGGCGAAATTTCTCGGCGTTCATCTCTTCGTGAAGCGGCATTGTGGCGACGAGATGATGCGGCACTTTTGCCAGCGTTCGGGGTTCGGGCTTGGCCGTCAGAAGATCGAGTCCGCGATAAATTTGAAACGCATCCGCGCTGATAATTTCCGCGCCGATTTCGCCCGCGACATCGGCAGCCAAATCAGATTTCCCGCTCGCAGTTGGGCCGACGATGAAGAAGGTGTGCGGCATCGAATCAAACTGTAGGGCGTTTCTGTGAAATGCCGCAAACGTAACTCCGCGTCTGATAGAGACGCGCTATGATCATTTGTTCCCAAAAAATCGGGAGACGCCACGCTAGAAAGCGCGCGTCTCCCAGTAAGAACGATTGACTCCGTCAGCGTGGCTGATGCTCGCTGGATTTCGCGCCACTCACCACCAGTCTCCGCCCGAGGAATTCCTTGTCGTGCAATTCCTGCACGGCACGTTTGGCTTCCTCGATGGTCTGCATTTGTACAAAGGCAAAACCCTTGGAGCGCTGGTTGTGCCGGTAGCTTACAACCTCCGCATTTTGCACGTGCCCTACGCCGTTAAACAATTCAAAGAGATCGCTCTCAGTAGCGTCAAAAGAGAGGTTGCCGACATAAAGACGCGGCGATGTGACTTCAACAACCTCAGGTTTTCGCGGTGGGCGCGAAGGGTGCGTACCATTGCGTGCGGTCGCTGCTCTTTTCTTTGCGGCGCCACCGTTTCCAAAAAATTCGACCACCCGCTGCCAGAATGTCTTTTTCTGAGTTTTCGCTGCTCCTTGCTGACGCCGAAATCGTTCGTGATTTCCTTTGCGTCGGCCCCCACCGCGCGAGCGGCGTGAGCGTCTTCCGGATGAATAAGAGTTCATAATAATCTTCACGTTTGACCCAATTGTTAAATGGGCGGAGCGCCCCGGAAACATTCGGGACACCGTCCGCGGCGCGCGAATCACCGATGGTCCAATCAAACAAATTGCAAGCACTCTGCGACGCCGCTGAAAACTCCGCCTCGTCGAGCCGGAAATAGACTTTTCTCGAACCGCAAGCCGGCGCACTCAACCAACGACGCAGTAAGGATGCAAAGATTCGCATCATGGTTCCAAAAAACCTGAATCGTAGTAGAAACCGGACGCTCGGAAGATCGAAGAAGATTCCCGACATCTCGGTCGAGATTATGCCTCCTTCGGCCGCGATTGCAAGTGGCGCTTACGATCTGTGCGCTTGCTGCCGCCACCAGATGCGCGGTCATCCCGAGCGAAGCGAAGGATCGCTCAAAGGCTCCTGGAGCACGCTAATCTGGCTCGGGTGTAACAGACTTCGTAGGGGAGGTCCCTCGCCGTCTTCGCGGCTCGGAATGACAGATTAGCGCGTTATTTGGTCTCGCAGAGAATAGGCGCGTGATTTCAAATATTCCCGCGGGCGTTCGCCGCGAATCGGCCGCATAAAATATCGCAATTCGCGTCGGGTCAGTCTTGGCTCGTAGCCGAATTCCGGCATCAGATCGCGGCAATGCCACTCCACCCATCCGATTTCGTCCTCGGAAAGCTCGCGCTGCCAGCGTGTCACGGGTTCGGTGCTGATCTGCGAAAAGTGAATGCGCGCCGCTGAGTTGCCGCTCCAGAACTGGCCCACTTTTGTGGGCGTAAGAACTGTAGCCCGGTCGAAGTCGATCTCCAGGTAAGCGCAAACTTTTTCCATCATCTTGGCCGGTTCGCAGACCAAATCCTCATATTGCACCACAAAACCGGGAATCTCGCCGTCGGCCACGCGCCTGGCGAGCCTGGCGGCGACACACCAATGTGCGATCACATAGTAGGTTGAAAACCTTCCGGTCTTTCTCGTTTTTTCCAGCGCAATTTGCGCCGCCAGAATGGCCCTGGGATCGCGAATGGTAACGAGAATTTTCGCGTGGGGGAAACGAGCAAGAATCGCGGGAATGTGATTGCGATTAGCGGGTGTTTTTTCCACCCAGCGTCTGACTGTGTCCAGCGAACGCCCCAGCATGGCTGCGTAAGCCTTTACCATCAGTACGAGCAAATCTTCCTCTGCATTCACAGGATCGAACGCTGCGCGCTCAAACGTTTCCAGAAATTTCTCGCGTGGGAACGTAGTGTAATTTCGTTTACCCCACTTGCACGGCCCGCCGAACAGCACATTGGAAAGCGACTGTTTCGTCAGGTAATCAAACTGCGCCCGGCGGCCGCGGGGCGCGTACTTGGTAAGGACGGTCGGGAAATAGGCAGTTTCCTCCGGCAACACGAGAAGCTCAGGGTGATTATCGAGCAGCGCCACTAACAACGTGGTGCCGGACTTTGCCTGGCCGGCGACAAAACAGGCGCGCTCCTCGAATGGCAAAGTACACAGTGACATCATCAATGTGGGGCAACTTTGCAAGTTGCCTCCCCCGCCCGCCCCGGCGAGCGCCACCATAGCTGCAAGACCGACATGTTCATTTCACTTGGCCCAGAAACCAATCGATAAAACGCGGAAGTCCGTCGCTTAGTCGTATAATCGGCTTGTAACCAAGCAACTTTCGCGCTTTCGAAATGTCCGCGCAAGTCAGCGGCATATCGCCGGGTTGCTCCGGCAGCCGGTTAACTTTTGCCTTTTTTCCGAGCGCCTTCTCGATCGCGGAAATCAAATCCTTGAGCTGAATGGTTTCGCTCTCCCCCAAATTAAAAGTGTCGAACAGCGGCCCGTCATAGCCGAGCGCCGCTAGTGTTCCCTGAACAATGTCGTCGATGTAAGTGTAATCGCGGCGCGTCGTACCATCACCGAATTGATCGATCGGTTGTCCGGCGTAAATGCGGCGGGTGAATTTATGGATCGCAAGGTCCGGCCGTTGCCGCGGACCATAAACGGTGAAATAACGAAGCGATACCACGCGCAACTGATAAAGATGTGAGTAGGTCGAGCAAAGAAATTCGCCGGCGATTTTCGTCGCGCCGTAAGGACTGAGCGTCTGACTAAGATATTGACCTTCCGAGAAAGAGATCGTTTTCGACGCGCCGTAAACGGATGAACTGGAGGCGAAGATGAATCGTCCCACCTCGGTCACGCGCGCGGCCTCTAGCAGGTGCAATGTGCCAGTGACATTCGTGTCGTAATAAAGGCGTGGATGCTGAATCGAGGGGCGGACGCCAGCGCGCGCCGCGAGATGAGCGATCGCGTCGAATTTTTCGCGGCGGAAAACATTTCGCACCGAAGCATCGTCGCGAAGATCAACATGGTGAATGACCACGTCTTTGCCAAAGCCGGCAATGTTTGCGTGCTTGATTTGCGGATCGTAAAAATCGTTGAAGTCATCCAGGATGGCCACTTCGCGCCCGGCCGCGAGCAGTTTTTCAACCAGATGCGAGCCGATGAAACCAGCGCCGCCAGTGACAAGAATTCTCATGTGCCCAGAAGTTCAACCACGAAGCACACGAAGTGCACGAAGAAAATAATCTTTGAGCTGTTGGCGCGGTAGGGACGGCGTGCTTTGGCGTCCGGTCGGTGCAGCGCGCCGGACCTACCACGTCTAAAAATCGCGCCAATGCATCAGCAGATAAATCCAGTTTAGCACGAGCGCCGAGATGACCGCGATGCGCACAAATGTTTTCGCCGTTTCCGTGTAAAAACAGATCCGCAAACGCGGCCCGCGCGTTGCGAGCGTCGCAAACGCGTAGAGATCAAACGCTGTCAGGCCGCAGAGTGCTGTGAACACGAGTGGATTCCATTTCGATGCAGCCAGAAAGTGACCGTGAAAAAATTGAATCCCACACCGCGTCATACCGCACGTGACGCAAGGCAAGCCGGTGAGCTGGTGAAATACGCAACGCGGCCATGGAAACCCGAGCGTAAACCAGAGCGCCGCGGCGCCGAGTGATCCAATGGAAACAGTCAGCCACAGCAGTTCGTGATCGGTCTCATTCGGACCGACGTGGCGCCACGAAACTTGCATTGGCAACTCTAGTGTTGTGCCGCACTCCATGCGCCGAACGCACCGAATATCAGCAGTAGAAATCCCCCGCAGCAAACAATCAAAGGCAAAAGCACGGCGATCACGACGCGGCCGGTATCGGTTTCATGAGCATGCGTTAGTCCAATGCAATAAAGGACAATTTTCCAAATTCCAACGATGAATCCGCCACAGAACGGGATGACAAGAAGCGGGCTGGCCGATCCTTCCGCGAAGCAAACTACCCGAAACGTAGTCTCAAAGGACTGCTTCGCGCCGCCGACGATCATCAGGCAGACATGAAGAATTGCTGAGAGAACAAACATCCCGATCACCACAAAGAGCGGCGTCAAGACCAGAAGGAAAATCCAGCCGAGCCCAGCGAAAAGATGCGGAAGAGCGTCGTGCCTGTCCGCGAACGGTGTGAATGATCGAAGAACAAAATTGTAAGTGATCGCAAACACCGCGCCGAAAGTTCCGCCGATGATGGCGTAGAGAAGCGGCTCGCCTAGGCCGCCCTCGCGTTTCATCGCGGTGAACGCAGCGACCGGCCTGCTCAAGACCATTTGCAAAGTCTCGATAAACGCGTTCAACAATCCTTTGGTTTGCCGCTGGTCCCACGGCAATCCGCTCCGCGGCATGGGAGGCTGCGGCGTCGACGTTGCGCCCGGCTGCATGGGCGGCGGGGCCGGTCCCGCAATCGCGGGACCAAACTCCGCAAATTGGGACAGCGGTTGCCAACTCGGCATTCCTTCGCGCCAACCCAGATCGGTAGAGAGGAAACGGCCGGTTCGCAACCCATCGCGAACGTCTTCTTCAGAGAATGTGCCCAAACTCGTAGCACCCCGGTTAACATGGATCATTGCCATAATCCGGGCGTTTTAATGAGGCGCGCTGCTTAGCGCAAGCTAAATGCTCAGAGGAGTTAAAAGAGCTACAAGCTACAAGTCTTACCAAACGGGACGCATTTTAACTCTTTCAGCTTTATAACTTCTCCACCGAGTCCAGCGCCCGCCAAAAATACCACGCCGCCACCGAGCGGTACGGTCGCCATCTCTCTCCGAATTTCATAAGTTCTTTCGGCGTCGGCAATTTTCTCCGGCCAAAAGTTTTCGCGAAACCTTTGCGCACCCCGTAGTCGTGGACCGGCCACACGTCGGGCCGGCCAAGATCGAAAAGAAGAAGCATCTCCACAGTCCAGCGGCCGATGCCGCGCACGGTGATCAAGCGGGCGACAATTTCATCGTCGCTCATCCGACTAAGTGCGCGAGCAGAAGGCACGGTGCCGTCGATGGTTTTTGCAGCGAGATCCTTGAGCGCGGCAATCTTCGCACGTGAAAGACCAGCCGCTCGAAAGGTGTCGTCGGGCGTCGCGAGAATTTTCTGCGGATCGAGTCGTTTCCCTTTGGGATAAAGCGCTCGTACCCGGCTCCAAATGGCGGCGGCGGCTCTTCCGCTCAATTGTTGGTAGGCAATCGATTCAGCCAACGCATCGAATGGCCGGATGGAGACTAAAGGCGCAATATCATAGAGGCGCGACCGGGTGATGAGCGTGGCCATACGCGGATCACTCGCGCTGAGGTGTTGATGCGCGTGGTTGTGCTTCATAGATCTCAACTAAAATGACGAATGTCGAATGACGAAAGAATGCCGAATGACGAAGCGCGAATGGGCCTTCGCCGTTCCTATCTATGGAGTTGCTGACTGCTCGGGAGGGGATTCGTGCGGCCCGTGACCGTGATGCCACCGCCGATGTCGATCTTCGATTTGTTCCAGCTTGCGCCGCTGCTCGTCCGTCAGGATGCCAGCCATTTGCTGGTGCGTTTCTGCGATGATTTCATGGACGCGCCGGCCGGTGTCGCGCCGCACTTCGTGAAGCTGTGCAGCCGCTTTATCCAGCATCGGCGAAATTTTGGCCACCTGCTCCGGCGTCAGACTCAGTTCTCTTTGTAATCGCTCCCGCATTCGCTCGCTGATCACCGCGGGACGAGGCGCCATGAAGAAAAAATGCCGCGCGTGCGCTGCCCCTACGAAAGCACCCGTCACACCGCCGGCGAGAAAAACCAGGAGGAAACCGGCGATCAATTTCCATTGCAGCGCGCGGTTCATCGCGAAAACTCAGTTTGAATCGCGGAATCGGCGATGGCGTATTCGTTTGTCAAAGACTCGCCGATTTCACGGCTTTGTCTGGTTTCCCGAACGGCCGCAATTGTTGATACGACAATGATGATCGCTGACACGAGGGCAACGCGTCGCAGCAAGAACGTCACGCCATTCGGCTTGGTCGCGCCTGCACTCCAGAGCGCGATGACTCGCGTATCGAATCCAAACGGCATCGAGACCGCGTCTTCTTCGCGCGCTTCTGCAGCGGAGCGCAGCAGCCGATCGATTTTTTTCTTGTTCATCGTTTTTCCCTTGTCGAAATTTTCGCGAGCTGTTGTTTCATTTTCTGTCGGGCTCGAAACGCGCGCACTTTAACGAGTGCCGTGCTCCAGCCGGTGATTTTTCGAATTTCCTCGACCGAACGTCCCTGCAAGTATAGCAAATCGATCGCGAGCCGCTCGACTGGTTTCAGCGTGGCAAGCAGATGCTCGACCAATTGGCGTGACGCGAAACGCTGGTCCGGGGCGAGCTCGCTGGAGGAAGTGGCCAGGTTCTCGACCACTGCCCGCTCTTCTTCGCTCAAATCGGCATGCCGCAGCTCAGGCCGCACTTTCTCTGACTCGATTTGATTCAGGCAAGTGTTCACCGCGATCCGCGAGACCCAATGCTCCAACGGCACTTTGCCGGAGAATTGCGATAATTTTTGAAAAACTCTGATGAAAATCATTTGGCAAAGGTCCTCTTCGGGCGTTCTGCGCGGGCGATGCGCGCGCACCACTTTTGCGACCAACGGATAAAGACGACGCACCAGCGTGCGAGCCGCTTCATCATCATGCTGAAGCGCAGCCTGAACCAGCGCGCTTGCGTCGGAATCATCCATGTAATCGAGAGCGCATCCACACCATTACCATTGACCGGCAACGGCGCGTTGCGGTTACAACTTTGTATACAGATGTGCCTGTGCCAAGAGCATGTCGCTGGTTTCGTGCTTGACACAAGCGCGGCTACAGTGAACCGACGAAACAAAAAATTGTAACCGAGCCAGCAAGCATCCGGTCATTAGCTACAGAAGCGCAAAAAAAGTGCGCAGCAAAAACAACAAAGGAAAAAGTAAACTATGAAACGAAACCTGTTAACACTTGCGGCCGCCGGCGCGATCGCGCTCAGCGGCTTCGTGGTTGTGCAAGCGCAGCCCGGCCCGGGCGGCCATGGCCCCTGGCGCGGCCACGCGTTTGGCTTCCAGCAGATCACCGAAAAGCTGAACCTCACGTCGGATCAACAGACCAAGGTCCAGCCAATCCTCGATACGGCCAAACCGCAGATCGCCGCCATTCATCAGGAGGCGATGCAGAAAATGAAAACGGTCATGGACAGCACGCTGTCACAGATCCGTCCGCTGCTCACGGCTGAACAGCAAAAGAAGCTCGATGACATCCAAAAGGCGCATCAAGACATGATGAACGCCCACAAGGAGCTTCACGACGCAATGCAGGAATAACTTCGATTGTTCGGAGCGATAGGGGAACGGCGGCGATCTGGAAGGATCGCCGCCGCATTCTTTGGGCACGAAATGCGTGATAGGTAACTTTCGCCGCATTGATTCGTCTGCTGAAGCCGTCTTAGTATGCGGCATGAAAGAATTGACTTTCCGAATTGGGCTTGTTGCGATTCTGATAATGGCTTCTGTCGCCGTCGGTGCGGCTGCCGATCGACAGGCTGATGAGGCTGCAATTCGCGATGTCGCGCAGACGCGACAACAACAGGCGTGGAACCAACACGATGCCAAGGCCTACGCAGCCTTGTTCGCCGAAGACGGCGATGTCGTTAATGTGATCGGCTGGTGGTGGAAGGGTCGTAAGGAGATTGAGAGTCAGCTCAGCGATGCTTTCGCGTTCGTCTTTCGAGAAAGCACGCTCACCATCACTCAGGTGGACATCCGCTTTCTGAGGCCGAAAATTGCCGTGGCACATACGCGATGGACAATGTCCGGCGCGAAGACACCGCCGACAATTCCGGAACCGCGTGAGGGCATACAAACCTTAGTGTTACAGAAAGTGGGCGGGAACTGGATGATCGAGGCTTTCCAGAACACCAACCACGTGCCTGAAGTTCCATTTCCAAAGGGGCCGAGCGGGCAAAGCCCGGCTTCGCGGCCGCCGAGATGATGTAACGATCGGAAGATCGCCCGGCTTTGCCCGAGAAATTCCGAAACAGTGTGTGTGACTGGAAATTGGAATCGTCTGAGAAAGCTTGACGTTCCGCTCAGTCCTGTCTTTTTCTCAAGGAAAACAGAAAGACGACTACGCCGAGTCCCGCCAGAATCGCAGCGACCGTGAAACCCGCAGTCGAGATTTCGGCGCGGGAATGAAAATTCTCTTTGAGTCGAGCGGCCAACCCGATCAGGAAAGACAGAAATCCCAGGCAGACCAGAATCAAACCGATCGCTTTTTGATCATCCGAAGAAATCCTCATTAGGCGGTGAGCATTCAGATATAATCGGGAGACCAAAATTCAAGTGCGCTCTTTAAAGGGAGGGCGTTAATGTGGCTGTGTGCGCTGGGTTAACCCGCTAAGTTTTGGACTGCTTGCTCTGTTCACGGTCGATCTTTCGCTTAATGCCCAGATCGATCGCATTACGGGAAAGAATTTCGCGACGCGATCGGAAGTTTTGGCGCGACATGGAATGGTTTGCACCAGCGTGCCGGCAGCGACGCAGGTGGGCACCGATATTTTAAAGCGGGGTGGCAGCGCCGTGGATGCGGCGATCGGCGCGAACGCAACGCTCGGTTTGATGGAGCCGGTCTCCAACGGCATCGGTGGCGACTTGTTCGCAATCGTTTACAGCGCGAAAGAGAATAAGCTTTACGGCATAAACGGCAGCGGACGGTCACCGCTCGGCTTGAGCTATGACCAAATGAAGGCCGAGCTCGACAAACTGAATCGCGAAACGATTCCGCCCACTGGGATGTTACCCATCACCGTTCCGGGAACAGTGGATGCCTGGGCCGAGCTGCACAAGAAATTCGGAAAACTGAAATGGAGCGATGATCTTGCGCCTGCGATTCGATATGCTGAAGAAGGTTTTCCAGTCACGGAATTGATCGCGTATTATTGGTCATTTGGGCCGCGCTTTTACAAGGGATTGCCCGGCGCATTTCTGGAGACGTACACACTCGACGGCAAAGGTCGCACACCGGCAAAAGGTGACATTTTCAAAAACCCGGCGCTAGCAAAGACGCTGCGATTGATTGCCGAAAAAGGGCGGGACGTTTTCTACAGAGGCGAGATCGCGGACAAGATCGATGCTTTTATGCGGGCCAACGGCGGTTTCCTGCGGAAAATTGATTTGGAGAAGCATGCGTCAACATGGGTTGAGCCGGTCTCAACGAATTATCGCGGCTACGATGTGTTCGAGCTTCCGCCGAATGGTCAGGGCATCGCCGCGCTGCAAATATTGAACATTCTCGAAGAATTCGACCTGCGCGTGATGGGACGCAATTCGCCGGAAACCCTGCACACGATGATCGAAGCGAAGAAAATCGCGTGGGCTGATCGGGCAAAATTTTATGCAGATCCTGCGTTCGCGAAAATTCCGCTCGCCGGTTTGCTTTCGAAAGAATATGCGGCTGAGCGCGGCAAATTGATCGACCCAAATCATGCCGCCAAAAAGGTGGAAGCTGGCAATCCGGCCGATGGAGCCCGCGCGCCCCCGCGGCGCTCTGCCGAGGTGTCGGCCCGAGGGCGGGCCAGCTCCAGTTTGCCCATTGATGACGGCGACACGATTTATATGTGCAGTGCCGATGACGAGGGAAACATGGTCTCGCTGATTCAAAGCAATTATCGCGGGATGGGCAGCGGGATCGTAGTGCCAGGGCTTGGGTTCATGTTTCAGGATCGTGGTGAACTTTTTTCGATGGAGCCGACTCACGCGAATGTTTACGCGCCCGGGAAACGCCCGTTTCACACCATTATTCCCGGATTCGTCATGAAAGACGGCAAGCCGTGGGAAGCGTTCGGCGTTATGGGCGGCGGCATGCAACCGCAGGGTCACGTGCAAGTGCTCACCAACCAGATCGATTTCGGTTTAAATGTGCAGGAAGCCGGCGACGCTTCGCGCTGGCAGCACGAAGGTGACAACGAACCGACCGGCGAGAAAATGGAGAACGGTGGCTATGTCGAGGTGGAGAGCGGCATTCCGTACGAAACCGTGCGCGAATTAAAGAAGCGCGGCCATGACGTCCGCTTCGACGTCGGCGGCTACGGCGGTTATCAGGCGATCAAAGTCGAAATGCACGACGGCCAGCGTGTCTATGTCGGCGCCAGCGAATCGCGCAAGGACGGCAGGCGGCGGGCTATTGATTCAGCAGGCTGATAAGAGGTGTTTACCCCGTCAACAATGAAAGCAATGCGAAGACGCATCACACTCCAACTCCGAAAGCTTTCGCGAGTAAAAGCACTGCGTGCAAAATCCACGCAGATGCTATTCCGTTTCGCGGAAGCTTTGGGAGTGCACCCGTCCTCGCGTCGCTTTTGGTCGTCTATTCGCATTTATTTATCGCGCCGTATTTAATTCTTCTGCGCTTTAAGCTCGGCGAGTCTTTCTTCAGCCCGGATAACATCGGATTTTTGTCCGCTGCCGAGCTTAAGGAGTTTTTGCTGGCGGCGTACGTTTGCTTCTGCGGCTTCGAGGTCGGCGCGCTCACGTTTCGCCGCCGCGATTTGCGCAGCTTCAGTTAATTGCGCCAGGGTTCCTTTCGCAGCGTCCAGGTCTGCCTTGGTACTTTCGCCAACTGTCAGCTTCGCTTGCTGGGCGGCGACTTCCTCTTTTGCGCGCGCAACTCGCGCGTTGGCGAGATCGGACTCGCACCGCACCACCTTCAACAAACGTTGTTCCACTTCCACTTTTGCGAGCACGCCGATTTTCCACAGGCGTTCCGCCCCAGCCGCGTTGCCCTTTGCGCGTCCCAACTGCTTTTCCAAACGCGCAACCTCTGCATCGGGCGTCCCTCCTGCGGGCAATGGCTCATCCGAGAGGTTTTGTTTCAATATCGGCGGCTCGATGTCGAATGCGTCGGGTTCTTCGGATTTGCTCTGCCGCGATTCATCCGCAGCCAGTGCAATCATCGCCGTGGTGAGAAGCGTGACCGGCCAGGCGACTGCGCGGATCATGCCGCGAGTTTATCACAAATTGTGCGCCCTTGCTGCATCAACTGGGTGGAACGCGTTGTCCTCAACGCCTTGGAAATGCGGCTTTGCCGCCTGATATTCGCGCCTCCGGCGATTGCTCTGCCATCGTCTTGAAGACAAGACGCCCCACCAAATACTGAATTTTTCCTTTTCATCTGCTGGTTCCCTTCTATACAAGAGAGCCTCGGAGGAATTTATCTGTCCGGTTCAAGCTAAAATTCTGTTCGGCGCAGTTCGTCTCGTGCTGATCGTTCCATCGATAATCGCCGATCCCTTTCCTGACTCGGACCGGTCATTCGAAGCAAAAACGCACATATTTACTCGGCGGGCCAGGCGGCCGCGCCGAAAAAGGCACCAGCGACGGTGAAACGGGCGATTTGGGCTGCCAATCAACTTCGCTCCAAGCCGTATCGGTACGGGGGCGGTCACAAATCGTTTGATGATCGCGGTTACGATTGTTCAGGCACGATTTCCTATGCGCTCGGTGCCGCCGGCGAGACTACGTCCCTCGCTTGCATTTTGGAGTGCAGCGGTGCTCCGCCGCTTATCATTAGCGCGGCAACACGGACCTAAGTGCAATGGCGAAATCGTCGCTTCGAAGACGCAGTAATTGTTATCCGGCTTGGACATTGGCGCTTCGTAAATAATGTGCCACTCGTGGCAGGCATAAACACTTTTCGTTTCACGCCGTCGGAGCTGCGGCGGTTACGCGCTTTGAAAACGCCAGCCGGCATACAGAGGTTTCTCGACGACCTGCCTTACAACTTGAGCTTCACCGCGCGAGCTCCGAAAAAAGTTCTGCACGATCGCACCGCGTCATGTCTCGAGGGCGGAATTTTCGCAGCCGCCGCGCTCCGAGTTCTCGGATTTCCACCGCTGATCTTCGATTTGGAAGCGGAACAGGACACCGATCACGTGGTCGCCATTTTCAAAGGGCGCGGGCATTGGGGCGCGGTGGCGAAATCCAATTTCACCGGCTGCCGATATCGCGAACCGGTTTATCGCAGCCTGCGCGAGCTGGCCATGAGTTATTTCAATGTTTACTTCAACCTGCGCGGTGAACGCACTCTCCGGCGGTATTCACGTTCGGTGAACCTCGCCCGGTTCGATCATCTCAACTGGATGACTACGGAGAAACCGATCTGGTTTATCGCCGAATATCTCTGCGACATCCCGCACATCTCATTGCTGACACCGGCAATGGAAAAGAACCTCACGCGCGTCGATCGCCGCACGGTGCGCGGCGAAATGGTCGGCCACAGAAAAAAATAATTCTCGCCGCGCCTGTGGTGGCAGGCTCGCCACGGGACGAGTCCGTCCGACTGGCGGACGTGTCGCCTGCAAAATCGCGCCCAAGATCTCTTGTGCAATTGGGGTTTGTGCCGATTGGAAGCCGCCGCTAAACGAGAAGCCATGGTCCGGTGGTGGCCAGACTCCATCCACGCGAGATAGCAGCAGGGATTAGTCTAAAGTGCACGGTGGACCGAGGAATTTCTCGATACTCCTGATTTTCGCGACGTCGCCCGCGCATGATGAAACAAATATTGCTGCGCGTAACCACCGTGTTCGCCAAAGTATGTTTCGGAAAACCCACGCAGCCGCGACGCGCTCAATTTTCGAGCCCGCCGAAAATATTGCTGTTTCAAAACGCGCTCCATCCACACATCGATCGGGAATGCGCGGAGCCGCTCGTATGCAAAGAGCATCACGCAATTTGCAATCTTCGCTCCCACACCTGGCAGCTCGCACAGGTTCTTCCGAAGATCGCCATTAGGAAGCGCCGACCATCCCTCGAGATTACATTCGCCGGAGCTCACTAGCTGCGCTGTCGCGCGCAGGTTTTTGGCGCGATAACCGAGCGCGCATTCGCGTAGCTCAGTTTCAGAAGCTCGGGCAATGCGCTCCGCTGGCGGAAATGTGTGAATCACATGGTTATCGATCTTACGCGGGTCACCAAAGCGCTTCCGGAGCGCCGCCGAGATCTGGCGAATATGCGCCACCTGTTTCATGGATGAACAAATGAATGTGGCGAGACATTCCCATTTTGGCTGCCGAATGATCCGTAAGCCGCGACAAAAATCGCGCGCAGCGTTCATTACCGGATCGTCTGGAAACGAGGCGCAAATCTCCGCCAGCGGATGATCGAGAGCGAAATAATCCGTGACCAATTGCATCACTGGAGGGGCGAGCTCCTGCGAGCCCGCTCCGTTTGCATGTCGTGTGCCCGGCGTCGCAGGAGCTCCGCCCTCCAGCAGCGCTCGCAACATCTCGCCGCGCTGCTCGACGCAAAAGGCGCGGTCGCCGATTACCCCCACAAACCCGTTGTCGACCTTCTCCCAATGAAAGACTTGGCCGGAATCGAGCGTCATCGTCAGATCGAAATCTGGTGCGGGAAATTCTGTGAGCTTCATCAAAGATTTTACTGCCACAGATTAACACAGATGAAACACAGATGATGTGACTTGAAATTCTTTATCGGTGTAAATCTGTGTTCATCTGTGGCTAAGTAACGCCCGACATGGACGCAAAACTCGCCATCGATTGCGCGGTTTTGCTTCTCTATTTTGTGCTCATCATTTCCATCGGCCTGTACATGGGCCGGAAGCAGGAAGATCTCAAAGACTTCGCCCTCGGCGGTCGCAGTATTCCGTGGTGGGCCGTGCTCGCTTCCATCATCGCCGCAGAAACAAGCGCCGGCACGTTTTTCGGAACGCCAGGTGAAGGATTCGCATTACGCAACTACACTTACTTGCAGCTGGCGCTTGGCACGATCCTGGCGCGGATCCTGGTCAGTTACATTTTCATCAAGCCCTATTACGATTACAAAGTTTACTCGATCTACGAATACCTCACTGCGCGTTTCGGCGTGCCGACGAAAAACGCCGCGTCTGCCGTCTTCATGGTTACTCGGCTGCTCGCGTCCGGCGCGCGGCTGTATGTAGCGGCCATCGCGCTTGCGCTCGCCTATGAAATGATTTCCGGCACGCGCCCGAACCAAACCGAGACGCTTTGGATTTATATTGGATCGACAATCGCCATTGTCATTCTCACGGCGATTTACACCACGTTGGGCGGCATTAAAGCCGTTATCTGGACCGACTTCATCCAGGCGTCGATCATGATCGGCAGCGCACTCGTCGCGCTCGGGCTGCTTTACTCCGCGATTCCTGGTGGCTGGAACGAAATCGTCCAACGCCACGGCGGCTTTGGCGTTTCGGATTTTTTTACTACCGGCCTCGACCCCGCAAAACATGGCTGGGAGAAAATCAAAGGAATGTTCGAGATCGAGTACACGATTTTTGCCGGCCTGATCGGATCGACATTCATCACCATGTCCACGCACGGCACCGACCAGGACATGGTGCAACGGATGTTGACCGCGCCCGATATTCGCCGCAGTCGGCGTTCCCTCATCATGTCGGGGCTGGCTGATATTCCGATTGTGCTCACGTTCCTGAGCATTGGGCTATTGCTGTGGGTGTACTATCAGACACATCCAGATCCAACGCTTCCGAAAACGCCTAACGAAACGTTTTGCCATTTCATTTTGTACCAAATGCCGGTCGGCCTGCGTGGGCTATTGATCGCCGGAATTTTTGCGACTGCCATGGGCTCGCTTAGCACCGCGATTAACGCGCTGGCCACCAGCTTTACCCGCGATTGGTACGAGCCATACCTCAACCCGGGATCGACCGCAGAACAAAGTCTGCGCGCCGTCAGGTGGGCCACCGTTGGGTTCTCGATCCTGATGATCGTTGTTGCATCCACAACTTCGTATCTCGTCATCGTCCACCCCAACGTGCGGATCATACCGATCGTGCTGGGGATTTTTGGTTACACGTATGGCTCGCTGCTTGGTGTTTTTCTCTGCGGAATTTTCACCAAGCGCCGCGGCAACAACCTCGGCAACATCATTGCTATGATCATCGGCTTCATCGTTGTCGCGATCCTGAGTGGTCTGCCCAACAACATCGCCGGACTTTTCGGGGGCAAGCTCTACACGCAGCCGACGTGGCTGCCGGTGATCGAATTTCCCTGGTGGATTTGCTTCGGCACCATCGTCACTTTTTCGTTGGCGATTTTGTTCAAGACCGGCCGCGAGCATCGCCCACGAGCGGCCTGACACTATTTTGAAATAGAAATTGACCCGCCCGGCGTCGCTGGGATTCTTTCCACGCAATCCTCACCCACTAAATCCCATGCCTCACGTCGTGACCGATAAATGCAACGGATGCAAGTTCACCGACTGCGTGGAGGTATGCCCGGTCGCCTGCTTCTACGAAATGGACAACCAGGTGGTCATTCACCCAGAGGACTGCATTGATTGCATGGCATGTGTAGAGGTATGCCCCGTGCACGCCATTTACGCCGACGCAGACCTTCCGCCAGAATTCACGAAAGACATCGAGTTCAACGCGAATCAGGCCCACCAGATCAAGGACTCGGGAGCGGAGGCGATTACCACCCGCAAGGATCCTCTGCCCGGGGCGATGGAGCGAAAAAAAGCTCTCGGTTATTGAGTGACCAGCCCGGGCGCTCGAGCTTTTGAGCCGGGCAATAGTCGGTTCCGCCCCCATTCGTCGGCAGCCAGCTTGATCTCAACCGGGGGCTACGATGTAATTCTCGATCTGCTATGCCAGCTCCCCCTGTGATTGCGGATCTTGTTGAGCGCTTCGATCAACAACTCGAAGCGTATCAATCAGGTCGATACAACGAGACGCAGCTTCGGCGCGAGTTCGTCGATCCAATGTTTAAGGCGTTCGGCTGGGACATGGACAACGTGAGCGGTTATGCCGAAGCATACAAAGACGTCATCCACGAAGATGCGATCAAAATCGGAGGCGCGACCAAGGCGCCGGATTACTGCTTTCGCATCGGCGGAACGCGCAACTTTTTCCTCGAAGCGAAGAAGCCGTCTGTCGATATCAAGACCGACGCGCATCCGGCGTATCAACTGCGACGTTACGCGTGGTCAGCCAAATTGCCGCTCAGTATCCTCACCGATTTCGAAGAGTTCGCGGTTTACGATTGCCGCGTCGAGCCGCGCTTAGACGACAAAGCTTCAGTCGCGCGCATCCTCTATCTCAATTTTCACGAATACGTTTCGCGCTGGGATGACATCGCGAAAATTTTTGAGCGCGAAGCGATCCTTAAAGGTTCCTTCGACAAGTTCGCCGAATCCACGAAGGCAAAGCGCGGCACGGCGGAGGTGGACGACGCCTTCCTGGATGAGATCGAGAGGTGGCGAGCCGACCTGGCGCGCAATCTCGCGCTGCGCAACCCGAAGTTATCACAGCGCGATCTCAACTTTTCCGTGCAGCGCACCATCGACCGCATAGAGTTTTCCTGCGCATCTGTGAAGATCGCCGCATTGGAGGATATGGGCGATTGCAAGCGCTGCTGAATGGTGAACACACTTATAGCAGGCTGTACCATCTCTTTCGCGAAGCGGACGAGCGTTACAACTCCGGCCTCTTTTATTTTCGCAAAGAAAAAGATCGCGTCGAGCCACCAGATGAGCTCACGCCCGAACTTGAAATCGATGATGCAGTGTTAAAGCGAATCATCCGGCGTTTGTACTATCCGGATAGCCCGTACGAATTTTCCGTCCTGCCAGCGGACATTCTTGGTCAGGTTTACGAGCAGTTCCTCGGCAAAGTCATTCGCCTCACCGAAGGCCATCAGGCAAAGGTCGAAGACAAACCCGAGGTGAAGAACGCGGGCGGCGTTTATTGCACGCCCACTTGCATCGTCGATTACATCCGACGGCAGAAGAATGCGCCTCAGAACCATCTGGCAATTTGATCGTGGCGAAATTGCGCCGCGGCTTATCACCGCGTATCCTGGTCGGTAAACTTGATGATGATCAAAGAACACGATTGCGTCGTCCTGACCGAGGATCTGCCATCGGAAAACCTGATGGCTGGCGATATCGGAACAATTGTGCACATCCACGGTGAGCACAAAGGCTATGAGGTGGAGTTTATGACCCTCGCCGGTGAGACGCTGACCGTGGTCACGCTCCTGCCGCCGCAGGTGCGTCCAATCACGCGTCGCGACCTCGCGCATGTCCGCGAACTGGCCACTGCCTAATGCGGGATCGACAGTCAGACCGCTGCCCATTAAATCGGCATCGTTAATCGATAAGCGTTGAGGCGCGCCCGGCAGTCGCGCCCCACCAATTCTAAAATCATTCGAATGATTCGCGTGTTTCGTGGGCAAGAAACGAATCGAAAAAGTGTCTATGCAATCCGCGGTTCTCAGTCAGAATGCGGCTGACACAGCCCCGCTACAGTTTTTTGTCTTTAGCCAATTTAAGCGACAAGTCGCGCAACTGACGGGGATCAACTTCGGCTGGCGAGTTGGTCATCAAGTCCAGGCCGCGATTATTTTTCGGGAATGCCATCACGTCGCGGATGCTTTGTTCGCCGCAAATCAGCATGACCAAGCGATCGAGGCCGAGGGCGATTCCTCCGTGCGGCGGCGCGCCAAGCCGAAGTGCGCGTAACAAATGACCAAACTGTGATTGTCGATCTTCCGGGTTGATCCCGAGCGCCTCGAACATTTTTTCCTGTAACTGCAGCTCGTGAATTCGCATGCTGCCGCCACCGATCTCGACGCCGTTTAAAACCATGTCGTAGGCTTCTGCGCGAACATCCGGGAATTCCGTCGCTTCAAACAGCGGTATGTCTTCCGCTTTCGGGCGGGTGAACGGATGATGCATGGCGTTCCATTTGTTTTCCGCCGGACTCCATTCAAAGAGCGGAAAATCTGTCACCCACAGAAAATCCCAGATTTCAGCAGGAGGCATGAGCTTTTGCATTTCCAAGATGCGCAGCCGTAATCGGCCGAGAACCTCACAGGCGACTTCCCATTTGTCCGCACCAAAGAAGACGCAGTCCCCCTCTTCGATTTTCAGTTTCGATTTCAGCGCGGCTTTCTCAGGTTCACTGAAAAATTTCACGATGGGCGATTTCCATTCGCCGTTTTCGATCTTGATAAAGGCGAGCCCCTTCGCGCCGTACAACTTAGCAATTTCGGTTAGCTCTTCAGCCTGGCCGATCGTGATTCCAGCGAAGCCCTTCGCGTTGATCGCTTTTACCACACCGCCTGCATCGAGCGCGCTACGAAAAACTTTAAAACTGCTTTCGCGAAAAATTTCTCCAAGATCGATAAGTTGCATTCCAAATCGGCGATCCGGTTTATCGCTGCCGTATCGGGTGACCGCTTCTCGATAGGTAAGCCGATCGAACGGCGTTTTGATCTCGGTGTTGCGTGCGGCCTTGAAGATCGCTGCCAGCATTCCTTCGGTGACCGTGAAAATGTCGTCGGGCGTGACGAACGACGCTTCGATATCGATCTGCGTAAACTCCGGTTGCCGGTCGGCGCGCAAATCTTCGTCGCGAAAACATTTCGCGATCTGAAAATACTTCTCAACACCGGCTACCATCAGCAGTTGTTTGTATTGCTGTGGCGCTTGTGGCAGCGCATAAAATTTTCCGGGCGTGAGCCGGCTCGGCACCAAAAAATCACGCGCGCCTTCCGGCGTGCTCTTGGAGAGAATTGGTGTTTCCACTTCGACATATCCCTGGCTGTCGAGATAATCGCGTGTTGCTTTTGCGACCCGATGACGCAGTCGCAAATTGCGTGCGAGACGTGGCCGCCGGAGATCGAAATACCGGTGCGTCATTCGCAAATCTTCATTCTGCGGCTCGGCATCGATCGGGAATGGGAGCGTATCAGCCCGATTCAAAATTCGCAGACTGTTAGGAATGATTTCGATGTCACCGGTGGCAAGGTTTGGATTTTCCGTGCCTAGCAGACGCGCAGCGACTCGACCTGAGACTTGGATCACGTCCTCGTTGCGCAAGTTGTGGGCTTTCTTTGCGAGCTCGGCGTTTTCCTCCGGTCGAAAAACAATCTGGGTCAGGCCTTCGCGATCGCGCAGGTCAATGAAAATAACGCCGCCGTGATCGCGCGTGACATTTACCCAGCCGGCAAGCGTGACCTGCTTGCCGATGTCGGTCTTGCGAATTGAATTGCAGTCGTGCGTGCGATACATGGTTAGACGGAACCGGGCATGTTCAAGAATTTTGCGACGCTGTCTAGGAGCGCGTCATGACTGATTAGCGATTCTTCACGCGTAGCGAGATTCTTTACTTTGACCTGCGGCCATTCGTCACCGTAAAGAAGCGCAAGCGACGCGCCCTCCTCTTCGGCGGCCTGGAATTGTCGGGCGACTTTGGTTGGCGTGAGCGAATAATCAATGCGGTAGCCGCGGTCGCGAAGCTGCTGGATTTGTGTTAGTGCGTCGGTGCGGCGTTCTTCCTTCGCGATCACAATGTAAATGTCGATTTTCCTGTCGCTCGTGATTGCTTTCTGCATCGCTTCGCGGGCGCGCGGGATTTCGTTGATCAATTCGCCGAGAACGACGTCGCCCATGGCGAAACCGATCGCAGGCAGTGAGAGAGCGTCGTCGCTAAGTTGCGCGGTCAAGTTGTCGTAACGTCCGCCGCCGGCGATGGCGCGGAATTTGCCGGCCCGGTCGAACGCCTCGAATACGATGCCGGTATAGTAAGCGAGTCCGCGCACGATGCCGACATCGATCGCAACAAAATCGGCAAGGCCGCGCCGGCATAGGCCATCGACAAGTTTGTCGAGCTTCTCGCTTTGACCGCCGCTCTTTAAGATCGCAAACACGGGATCGGCAAGATGGCCCAGCTTCTCGGCCGTTTTCTCGCGCGGCTCGCGCCCGGATTTATCGATGACTTGCAGCAATTCATCCCAACGTTCCGCCGGGACATTGTTCTCGCGGAAAAGATCGGTCCAGAATTCACGGTCGCTGATTCGGACGACGAAATCTTTCTCTGTGAATCCGAAAGCTCGCAGGACATCGATGCAGAGCGCGACGAGTTCGATATCGGCGGCAAGATCGTTTTCGCCGATGATGTCGCAATTGAGCTGAAAATGTTCGCGCAGCCGGCCGCGCTGCTGCTTTTCGTAACGAAAGAATTGGCCGATGGAGAACCATTTGAGCGGCTTCTTGAATTCGCGTTCGTGCGCGGCAACCACGCGAGCAAGCGTCGGCGTAAGCTCCGGGCGCATCGCCACTTCGCGTTCGCCCTTGTCGGTGAAATTAAAAAGTTGATCGACAATTTCTGAGCCGCTCTTTTTCTTGTAGAGCTCGGTGGGCTCGAGCACTGGGCCTTCCCATTCCACGAAAGCATAACGACGGCTCACTTCGCGCCAGCGGGCAAAGATGCAATTGCGCTTGGCGCAGCCCTCGGGAAGGAAATCGCGAAAACCGGGTAAAGCCTGCATAAAGGCGGCGTTACGTTGCTTTGGCACGGGGAAGCGGATTACTCCAAGGGAGGCGACCGCGCGAGGCGGAATTTACGATACCAAGGCGTAGCTCAAGGAACTCCGGCGCTAAGGGGCCGGAGTCATACACGATGGAGATCATCCATTTAATCAAAGCAGAGGGACAAATATGAAACAAACGAGATTAGTGAAAATATTGACAGCAGGCGTGCTTTGCGCGGCAGCGCTGGGCCTGGCGCTGGCACAGGAGACCACCACAACAACCGTGGATCCGGTGACCGGCACGACCACGACCGCCACGACCTCAACCGCAGGCACGATTACCACTTACACGCCGGATTCGGATTATATCATGTTTCGAACGGCGCCGGATGCGGCCCCGGTGCGGTATTACTACACGAAGGACACAACCATTGTCGATCCAGAGGGTCACATCGTTACGTGGTCCGCAATCCGGCCGGACATGCCGGCGACCGTGTATTACACGAATGTGGGTGATCGAATAGTGGTGCGCAAAATTGTGCTGGCTCAGCCAACCACGATTTACAAAAAAGAGGAAACGACCACCACAACGACAAAACCGTAGTCGCGAAAAAGTTGTTTACGGTAAAATCAAAAGCGCCCGCTGCGGCGGGCGCTTTTTCATTCGTCAATGCGGGAATCATCTCAGTGCGGCGACGATTGCATCGGCGATCATAGACCCACGCTACCAGATCTAATCCCCGTAGCCGCTGGGGAATTTTTGGTGCCATTTCCAGGCGCTCTCGATAATCGTGTCGAGCGATTGGAACTGCGGTCGCCAACCCAGATCGTCTTTGATTTTTTTCGATGAAGCGATGAGCCGCGGTGGATCTCCGGGGCGACGCGGTTTTTCGGCAATCTCGATCTTTCGGCCAGTGACTTTACGGCAAGCGTCGATTACTTCGCGGACACTGGCGCCGCCGCCGGTGCCTAGATTGTAGAACTCGCTTTTAGCTGTGCCGAGAGCGAGAATGTGTGCGCGCGCAAGATCGACAATGTGTATGTAATCCCGAATGCAGGTGCCGTCCGAGGTTTCATAATCGGCGCCGTAAATTTCCACATGCGGTTTTTGTCCCAGTGCAACTTTGAGCACGTTCGGAATTAAATGCGTCTCAAGGCGGTGATCTTCGCCGAATTTCTCTGAAGCGCCGGCCGCATTGAAGTATCGTAAGGAAACGAAGCTCAAACCATAAATCTGGCCGTACCAGCGCAGAATTTTTTCAAAGGCCAATTTCGATTCGCCGTAGGGATTGATCGGGCGCGCCGGCGCAGCCTCGTCGATTGGCAGGCGATCGGGGGGCCCGAAAATCGCGCAGGTCGAGGAAAAAACGATTCGGTTCACCTGCGTTGCCACCATGGCGTCGAGCAGGTTCAAGCCGTTGGAAATGTTATTGCGAAAATATTTCGACGGATCGCACATGGATTCAGCCACGAGGGCGCTTGCGGCAAAGTGCATCACCGCATCCGGGCGAATGCTCGAGAGCGCAGTCTCGATTTGGTTCCGGTCCGCCAGATCGCCCTGGGTAAATTTCGCGCGCGGGTCTACTGCCCGACGATGGCCTTCAGTGAGATTATCGAAGACTGCGACCTCATGGTCTTCATCGAGAAGCAATTCACCGCAAACGCTGCCGATGTACCCGGCGCCACCAACGACGAGAATTTTCATCCGGCGAAATTCCGGCGTGCCTGACCCGCATGTCAAAAGAAAGCGTAAGCAGCTACGTCTTTTTCTTTTGCTGAGCTTTTTTCGGGTCCAGGCTGGCGACCAACTCTTTCTTCTGCTGCGCTTTTTTCTTCTGCCGTAAACTCGCGACCATCTGCCGGACACAGCTGTGTTTGACGCGCGGGGCGAGTACTTTCAGGCTCTGTTCCTCCGAGCCCCATTGCAAGATATCGATATCGACGTGGCGGACACCCCAGCGTCTCATGTCGAGACGGCTCGGCTTGTAAAGATCGATCGTGTCTGTGCCGAGGAGTGCGGTCCCGTAATCGTCAATGATGTATTCTTCATTTGTGTCCGCGATTCGAAACCGGGTACCGAGTGGGAAACGCGACCAATCGGAGGCCGCGCTCATCACCTGCTGGCCGCAAAGACGACAGTCGAGCGCATTGTGGCATTCGCTTCCCTCGCTGTGGGTATAGGCGGTGGTGCGCACATTGTGCATGCGTTGTTTGGCGGCCAAGTTTGATTTCGACTGCGTGGCGCAGCCGACGACAAAGCAAGCAACAATTCCTGCCAATGTAAGGTTAAGGCGCTTCCGCATTTGCAGTATTGCGGCCTCGATAGCAGCCGAAGCCGCCAAGGGCAAGCCAAAAATTTGCTGGTCTTGCTGTTGTAGCCGGCATCGCCGATGCCGGATACAATTAGGTCTCGGCCGCTTGCGTCAGCTCAGTCGTGCAATGCGGACAACGCCTTGCCTTTGCCGGGATCTTCATCGCGCAGGCCGGGCATTCTTTGTCTTTCGCTGTGGGTTGTCGGAGTTTGTTGATTGCGCGGACCATCAAAAAAACTGCGGCCGCGATAATGAGAAAATTAATCAGAAGCGTGATGAAGTTGCCGTAATTCCAGGTGATCGCTCCGGCTTTCGCTGCGTCAGCGGGAGTATTGAGTGCCGTCGAGCCATCTTTTGCCGCTCGCAGAATGACGAACTTGTTTGAGAAATCGAGTCCGCCCGTAAGGAGACTGATTGGCGGCATGATCACGTCTTTGACCAGCGAACTGACAATCGCACCGAAGGCCGCCCCGATGATTACGCCAACAGCAAGATCGACCGCATTGCCTTTGACGGCGAATTCCTCGAACTCCTCCCAGATCTTCCTCATATGACGATGTTGACCAGCTTTTTCGGGACGACCACGACGTTGCCAACGGTCTTGCCGGTAATGAATTTTTGAATCCTGGGATTCGCGAGCGCCGCGGTTTTCATTTCTTCTTGAGTCGCCGAAATCGACATCTTCATTCGGTCGCGCACTTTTCCGTTCACTTGAATGACGACTTCAACTTCGTCCTCGACCAGGAATCGTTCATCGTGGGCTGGCCATTTCTGTTCGGTAATATCGCCGAGGTCATCTCGGAACCTTGCGTTTAACTTTTCCCAAAGTTCGGAAGCGAGATGCGGCGCGAATGGATTGAGCAAAACGAGAAAGGTCCGCATCGCGGATAAAGGAATCGTCTCTGCGTTAGTAAATGCGTTTACCAAAATCATCATCTGCGAGATGGCGGTGTTAAACGAAAACGACTCAATGTCTTCGGTGACTTTTTTGATGGTGGCATGGGTCACCTTCTGCTGCGCCCTATCTGGATCGACATGTTTGATTTTGTCGGATAACTCCCAGTTGCCTTCTTGACTTTCGCTCATGAACAGACGCCAGACGCGCGCGAGAAAACGCGCCACGCCTTCGACGCCGCGCATGCTCCAGGGTTTCATCTGCTCCAGCGGCCCCATAAACATCTCATAACAGCGGAATGCGTCCGTGCCGTACTGGTCGATCACGTCGTCAGGGTTCACGATGTTCCCGCGCGATTTCGACATCTTCTGATTGTCTTCGCCAAGGATAATTCCCTGATTCACCAAGCGCTGGAACGGCTCCGGCTTGGAAACATAGCCAAGGTCGAACAACACCTTGTGCCAGAAACGCGCGTAAAGCAGATGCAGCACGGCGTGCTCGGTGCCGCCGACGTACAAGTCCACGCCACCCGGCGCGCGGCCTCCCATCCAGTAGCGCTCCGCTTCTTCGCCGACGAAGCGTTTGTCGTTATGCGGATCGCAAAATCTGAGGTAATACCAGCACGAACCGGCCCACTGCGGCATGGTGTTTGTCTCGCGCAGCGCTTTGTCGGAATAACGAACCCAATCTTTCGCTTTCGCCAGTGGCGGTTCGCCGGTTCCGGTTGGCTTATAATCTTCCAGCGGCGGTGGAACGATCGGCAGTTCATTTTCGCCGAGCGCCTCGTGCTTTCCGTCCTTCCAAACAATGGGCAGCGGCTCGCCCCAATAACGTTGCCTCGAAAACAACCAGTCGCGCAGCTTGTAATTGATCGCACCTTTTCCGGCGCCGTGTTGCTCAAGCCATTTGGTGATTTTCTTTTTCGCTTCCGAACTTGGCAGCCCGTCAATTACAGGCGAGTTGATCGCAACTCCTTCGCCAACAAAGCCAATCGCATTTTCGTCTCCCGGCGGCTGCACCACTTCGCGGATCGGCAGATCGAATTTTTGAGCGAACTCCAGATCGCGCTCATCGTGGGCAGGTACGCCCATGATTGCACCTGTGCCGTAACCGAGTAGCACATAATCAGCGACCCAGATCGGAATTCGCTCGCTGTTCACCGGATTAATTGCATATGCGCCGGTGAAGACACCGGTTTTTTCTTTTGCAAGGTCCGTCCGCTCCAGGTCGCTCTTGCGCGCGGCGCGCTCGCGATATTCACGAACGGCCGGCCATTGTTCTTCTGTGACGATTAAATCGACTAGTGAATGCTCGGGGGCCAGCACCATGTAGGTTGCACCGTAAAGTGTATCCGGCCGCGTCGTGAAAACGCGAATGGTAGCGTAA
>WNFX01000977.1_pt1 | contig 28907 bp, 23 predicted proteins | sample 5400111 | NCBI WGS metagenome assembly WNFX01 (sample SAMN13153363, study PRJNA577476) | soil metagenome | isolation source: 40 cm soil or saprolite under grassland replicate 1 | place: USA:California | collected 2016-06-15 | reverse complement strand
ATTCTTCGCGTCACGGCACGGTCGGCGTTGCCGAGAGGAAGTCACGTATGACGCAGAGCGGGACCGGACGGATTCGCCGTCGTGCGGCCGAGCGGCGGGAGCAGATCCTTGCCGTCGCGGCGGACACATTCGCCATCGCGGGCTTTCGAGGCACGAGCCTGGCTGAGGTTGCCGCGAAGGTCGGTGTCTCCGAACCCGGGCTGCTGCACCACTTCAACAGCAAGGAGACCTTGATCCTCGCGGTCCTGCAGCAACGCGACATCGACGACGAGCAGGCCGTCGATGCGCAGTTCCAGAACGTCGAGCCCACCACGACGGACTTGTTGATGGCAGTCTGCAGGCGCAACGAGACCCAACCCGATCTCGTTCGCCTGTTCACGGTCACTGTGGCCGAGAGCCTCGACCCGGCACATCCGGCGCACCTGTTCTTCTTCGAGCGCAACCAGCGTGTCCGGAACCGGATTGTCCAGCTGATCAGGTCCGACCAGCAGAAGGGCGAGTTGCCCACGTACCTCGACCCGGCCGACACGGCGACCGAACTGGTCGCCCTGATGAACGGCCTGCAGTTGCAGTGGCTCCGGGATCCGACGGTCGACATGTGCGGTGTGCTCGAGGCGGCGCTGCAGCGCCTCCGAAACGCACCCGACCAACGCGCAGAACCGGCAGCGCCGTCGCCGGCAAGGCCCGACCGGCTGGATCAGCCGCGCCGGCCCTGACCGGTGCGGCGCTGTAAGTGGAGGCGACGATCGCGACGACCGTGACCAAGTTGCGCGGCGACGCCAACCTCCGACTCGATAAGGAGTCCACCGAAATGTACCCAGCCGCAGAAAGCCGTGGATGTTTGCGTACCCCGCATCACGGCGCGGTCGCGCTAGCCGTGTCGTCCGCGCTAGCGGCGGGGTGCACGTCCGGGGTCAAGGTGGACCAGCAGGCGGCCCGGCGAATCCAGCGCGAGCTGCCAGCAGGGCGGCGCGTCATGGTCGCCGCGGATACACAGCCCCCCATTCCCGGCGCGATCCTCGTCCAGGACGCCGCCAACCTACCCCGGGCATGCAGAGCGGCACACCGCCCTGGCCGAGGCGCCTGCGGCGACGGACGAGGGCGCCGAACGGCCTGGCGGTACGGTCGGGCCACACCGGCCCTGAAACCCGCTAACCGTCAGCCGCCTGCGAGGCGCTGCCCGAGTTCAATAGACCGCCGCACCCGAGATGAGACGAAGATATGGGTACCGGTAGTGAACGCCGACCCAGCATCGTCATGATCTTCAGTGGCAACCACGCCGCGGTGGGCGTGCCGACGCTGGGCAGTTGCGTGCTGTCGCAGGATGGCCGCGAGGCAGTGCTGACGCCGGGGGACTTCGCCGTGGTGGACACAAGTCGCCCGTACGAACTAGCGTTCGACGACACCCATCGTATGCTCGTCGGCACCATGCCTCGAGAGTTCGGTCATAATCGACGTGAATCCTTGAGCGGTGTGACGGTCCGGCGGGTCTCGTCCGGCCATGTATCGGGGCCCGCAGTCGTATCGCCTTCTCACAACAATGTCGGGCGAAGGTTGGAACGAGACGAGGTTGTTCCAACCACACAGCTTCCCGACGTGGTCCTGGAGGTACTTGCCGCAGGCCTGGCCGACCTGATGAGCAACATGTCCGCGCGGCCCGAGAGCCACCAATCCGCGCTGCTGAGACAGATCCACCGATACATTGAACAGAATCTCAGCGATCCCCAGTTGAGTCCGCGCCCCATCGCCGCGGCCCACCATATTTCCGTGCGGTACCTGCAGAAGTTGTTCCACTCGCAGGGAACAACGGTGAACGGCTGGATTCGTGATCGGCGGCTTGACAAGTGCAGATGCGAGCTAGCCGACCCCCGATACCGCAACCGCAGTATAGGTGCCATCGGAGCGCGCTGGAACCTTTCCCCGGCAAGCTACTTCTCACGCGTATTCAAGGAGACGTATGGATTCACACCGAGCGAGGCCCGCGCCAGGGCAAGGGCTGCATGACTGGCGGCGATGATGCACCTGCGTGCTGCGCCGACGGACGGACCACGATGGCGGTTGCTGGGGACGGGTTGTCCGCAGCGGCCGGGTATCGGCGGTGAGTGCGATGATCAGACGGAAAGTTTCCTGCCAGAGCATCAGGATCGGGGTGCGCGACCGTCCACTTGCGACAGCCGCGGCCGCGTGGTGCCGGTGGCAGGCTTCGTGTAGGAGCGTCGTCGCCGCCCTCGTGTTCGTCGATCTGCGTGGCCGTCAAACCCCTTCAGCTGCGGGATGCGTTTGACGCTGCGGGACCGGAACGGCAGCGCTCGGCGTGGGAAGCTCGACGCCGGGGCAGCGGAGGTCTGCCTCGTAGGGGATGCCGGCGGGGGTTTGCTGTAACCATCGAAGCACCGCATCCCTCAAGCTCTGCTGCACCTCTGCATGCTCCGGTCGACCAGCGACGTTGACCCGCTCAGCGGGATCGGCGGCACGGTCGTACAGCTCAGGGCCCTCGTAGAGCCTCTCAACGTACGTATAGCGCTGGTCTCGCACGGCGATCGCCTTACCGACCAGCCGTGGATCGCGGTGCTGCAACTCGCCTTTCAGGTCGTAGGGGAACGCGGGGCGCTCAAGTTGCGGCTCCTCGTCCACTGTGAAGCCGCCCTCTGTGAAGGCATACTCGCGGTGGTTGTTGCCGTCACGGAGGACGCGGTAAGGCTCCGGCCGTAGTGCCGATGCGTGTCGTCTGGCACCCGTGCGAGATCCAACAAGGTCGGGAAGACGTCGATGATTTCGACCATGTCGTGCACAACACGGCCGGCAGGGATGCCGGGGCCGGCGAGAACGAGCGGGTCCCGGGTGATGTTCGCGCTCATCGCCGACGGCCACTTCTCGATGAGTCCGTAATCGCCCAGATACTCGCCATGATCAGAGAAAAACGCGGTGATCGTGTGCGGCCCAGCCCCGCCGCGCTCGACCGCAGTCATGACACGACCGAAGTGCGCGTCCATTCGCGAGATCATCCCGTAGTAGGTGGCGATCACCTCCCGCCACATCTCCGGCGTCGCTCGGTCGAGACCGTAGGCGTCGCGGATCGCCTGATGAAACCATGGCTCTGGGCCTCCGTCGAGACCGGGCCGCGGCGCCGGATCGGGCACTTCCGACCGGTCGTACATGGAGAACCATGGCTCGGTGGCCTCGAAGGGGCAGTGGGGTGCCAGGAGCGGCACGAACAGCAGCCATGGATCGGTGGGGGGATCGGCCAGCTAGCGTTCCGCGGTACGGATGGCAGCTTCGTCGAAGTCGAGCCGGTCCGCATCGCCCTCGATCCGGCCCCGGTAGAAGAGCCTGGCGGACAGGTCGTCGGGGAACGGTTCCGCCCTGGCGATACCTGCCTGCGCCGGTGGTTGGCTGAAGCCGTATTCGTCGACGCTCACCTCCGTCGCGCCAGGGGCGAAGGTGTCACCGCGAGCCCCGGCCCAGACAACGCGATAGCCGTTTCGTTTGAAGGTCTTCAGGAAGTTCGGCTCGTCCGGCCGCAGGAGGTGGGTCAGCGTACGGTGACCTGCGACATGCGGGTACCAGCCGGTCAGAAACGGCGAGCAGACCGGGTGTTGGACGTAGGCGTTCTCGAACCGGGCACCGCGTGCGGCGAGCGCGTCGATATTGGGCGTCCGGACGACTGGATTCCCGGAAGGCGCTGACGCAGTCGGCCCGCAGCTGGTCCGGCACAAAGACGACGATGTTCGGCCGTGAGTTGGACATGAGGCTCCCCTTGTCGGGCGGACCTGACGAGACTGGGCTACTTCCTCCTTGCCGGTGCCCGTCGCGGAGCAATGGCGATGCGACCGCCGGCACGTCCCGTGTTCCGCGACGAGCCTCGACACGTCGGCATGCCGATCGCGCAACGACCGTGTGGTTAGCCTGCCTCCGCCGGAGCGGAATCCGCGAGCAACTTCCGGTACGTGCCGAGCAGCGGATCACCGGTGCCGACCATCCACTCCAACAGTTGCTGCCGCGCCAGATCCGGCCTTTCGCGGGAGGTGGGATCGGTGGCGAGGTTGGTCAGCGAATGGGGGTCACGCGCGAGGTCGTAGAGCTCCTCCGGTGCGCGGTGCACGTAGAAGTCAGTGCGCCGGGCGAGCTGCTCGTCCTCGGTGGCCGCGGCCACCATGGCTGGCCAGCTGCGTCCCCACATGTTCTCCGCGACGTACTTCCGGCTTCCGTCCGACCATTCGTTCCAGATGTAGCCGACCTCGCCGGTCTGCCAGCAGCGCATTTCATACCGCTTCTTGGCGGCCGTCTCGTGGAAGACCGTGAACACGGCGTCCCGGTCGTCCGCGGTCTGTCCGCGGAGCAAGGGCACCAGCGTCCGCCCGTCCACCCCGTGCGGCTCCGGCAGACCGGCGGCCTCGCAGAAGGTGAGGAAGAGATCGAGCATCGAGACGAACGCCTCCCGTTGTCGTGACCCGGGGGAGGTAACGCCGAGCCATCGGACGATGAAGGGCGTCTGCGTGCTCTGCAGATAGCAGTTGGCCTTGGCGAAGGGCAGCGCGATCCCGTTGTCGGAGAGGAACATGACGAGTGTCTCCTCAGCCATACCGGCCGTCTGCAGCGACTGGAGCACCGCGGCGATCACGTCGTCGCAGCGTCGCGAGGAGCTCAGGTACTCACGGTACTCCCACGCTACGTCCGGAAGCGGTGGCAGGAAGCCCGGCACGTCGACGCCGTCCTCCGGCCCGAACACCTTCGACGGAGCTGGGTAGCTCGCGCGGGCCTCGGCGGAAAACTGGTCCTGCTCCTCCTGGCTTCCGGAGAACGGGCGGTGCGGGTCATGCGCGTTGGCCATGAGGAACCACGGGCGCGCCTCGTTGGCTGCCCTCTCCATGAACTGCGCCGACGCTTCGCCGTACGCCTGTGGGCTCCGGCCCATGCCGAGATCGCGCATCCCTCTGACGAAGTCCCAGCCGAACTTCTCCTCGGGCTGCAGGTGCTCGACCTTCCCGAGGATGCCGACGAGGTAGCCGGCGTCGCGCAGCATCCGGCTGATCACGGGCACGTTGTCGTTGATCGGTTCGAACCCCTCGGCGCCCCACCGGTCGGTGGGGCCACCGACCGGTCACGATCGCGGACCGGCTCGGTTGGCAGACGGCGGCCGGCACGTGAGCGCGACCGAAGACCATTCCCTCTTCGGCGAGCCGGTCAAGGGCCGGCGTCACCTCCGCCGGCCCGCCGAAGCAGCCGGGGGTGCCGCCGCCCATGTCGTCCGCGGTGATCAGCAGGATGTTGGGAGGCATGATGCCACGATGCCTCGCACGACGGACCGGCGCAATGAATAGTTCGTCGCGGGTAAAGCAGTGTGCACGGACAGTACAACCGTTCCCCACCGTACGGCTTAGTGTTCGGAAACGCTCGGGTTGGAGCGTCGTCCGACCGCAGGGTCGTGCGTCAGGGAGGGAACTGACCTATGACGAGTCCCACTCCGCCTGTCCTCCGGGCGGGTGTCAGCGAGGAGCGGTTCAACGCGGTCACCGCGCGTCTTGGTGAGCTGGTCGATTACACGTTCTTGTTGGCGGAGAACGGCGACGTTAGGTGGTCGGCGAGGAGCTTCGATGGGTAAGCAGATTGGACGTGGCCGACGCGGCCGTACGGCTGTTCACGGCGTCATGGCTCTGGCGATGGCGTCCGTGCTGACCACCGGTTGTGAGTTGGCGGTCAACCAACAAGGAGGCGGCTCCAAGGCGAGCTGTCAGCCCGGCGGAACACTGGTCGCCGCCGCGGCGCAACCACCCATCCCCGCCCGTGTACTAGCCCAGGGTGCGGCGAACTACTTCTGGGTCCGCGCCGTTTTCGAACCGCTGCTGACGGTGGACGGCAACGACGTGACCAATGTGAAGCCATTGCTGGCAAGCAGCTACAAGATCGCCCCCGACGACCGGAGCGTGACCCTTCAGCTCCGGGACAACGTCACGTTCCACTCCGGCCGGCCGTTCACGTCGGCGGATGTGCTCTTCACGATCAAGCAAGCGCTCACGCCGACGAGCCCGTCGGACGTCAAGTCGATCCTCGCCGGGTGGCAGGTCGAGGCCACCGGGGAGCACGAAGTCACGATCCGGTCCCAAACTCCGCTGTCGCCCGTACTGGGAAGCACGCTGGAGCTGACACCCATTGTGGACTCTCAGACGTACGCCGGCGTCGCGAACGGCTCCTCACTCATCGGTACCGGGCCGTACAAAGTGGCGAGCTACCAGCCCGGGGCACAGATGGTGCTCGCCCGTAACGAGAACTACTGGCAGAAGGGCCAGCCGACCCTGGACCGGATCGAGAACGTCGCGATTCCGGACTCGACCGCCCAGCTGTCGGCCCTCCGGTCCGGGCGGGCCCAGTTGTCGTTCGGTCTGACCACTCAGGACGCGCTGACCATCGCTCAGCGAAATGGGCAGTTCGAGGTCCTGAAGACGGGACAGACGGTGTACCCGCTTGTGTTGGAGACGAGGAGCGGGGTCTTCACGAACAAGACCGTGCGCCAGGCCATCGGCTACGCCATCGACCGGAAACGCATCAACACACAGGTCCTGGGTAATCTCGGGACGACCACCGGTCTCTACTGGGCTGAGGGGACCGAGGACTACCCCAAGGGCCTCGAGAACCGCTACCGGTACGACCCGGGCAAGGCCCGGCAGATGATCAAAGATGCCGGCGCGACGGGCGCCGCGGTGCCGATCACTATCATCAACAACCCGGTGCTCCACGCCGAGTACGAAATCATCGCCAATAGTCTCACCGCCGTCGGCCTCAAGCCTGCGCTCATTGCCCTCGCGGCGCCGGATTACCAGCAGCGACTGGCCAGCGGGACCGGGGGCAACTACCTCTCCTTCCGCGGCCAGAACGGCACTGCCCCGTTCATGGTGCAGACCAACGCCGACCTGAGGCTGCAGGGCGCCCACCGGCAGTTCACCACGCCGCAGTACACCAACCTCGTCAACCAGGTCATCCAGGCCGGTGGGGGTGCGCAGGAGGCCGGCGCGGTGAAGAACCTCACCGAGTACATGCTCGATGAGGCGTTCATGCAGGTGCTGGTGACCGCGCCCGGTGTGGCGGTCAGGAGCACCTCCCTACAGAACGTGCCGATAGCCCTGGGCGGCCTACGGCCGAACGAGAGTTGCCTTTCACGATGATCCGCTACCTGATCCGTCGCCTCCCGTCGATCGTGCTCGTGCTGGTGGCGACCAGCGTGATCGCCTTCCTCCTGCCGCGCCTCGTGCCCGGCGACCCCGCGGCGGCGGTCGCCGGCCCGGACGCATCTCCCCAGACCATCGCCGCGATCCGCACTCAGCTGGGGCTGGACAAGCCGCTGATCAATCAGTACTTCCACTGGATCGGCGGTGTCTTCACCGGCGATCTGGGTCAGTCGTTGCAGTTCCAACGTCCTGTCTCGGAGCTCATCGGCGACCGGCTCGGCAGTACCGTACAACTGGCTCTGCTGGCCGCGATCTTCCTGGTGATCTTCGGGATCGGGCTGGGCATCCTCGCGGGCTCGGCACGGTCCCGCTGGGCCAGGACTCTGGTCGAGGGCACGAACACCGGTTTCCTGGCCGCGCCGCCCTTCCTGGTGGGGCTGCTGCTGATCCTGTTGTTCGGCGTCGCGATCCGGATCCTCCCCACGAGCGGTGAGGTCTCGGTGCTGGACAACCCAAACTTCGGCTTCCAGTACCTGCTGCTGCCGGCGCTGGCGCTGGCATTGCCGATGTCCGCCGGCGTGGCCCGGCTCGTCCAGACCTCGATGCAGGCGATACGCCAAGAGGACTTCGTCGATCTTGCAGTGGCCAAGGGAGTGCCACCCTGGCGGATCAACATCCGGCACATCCTGCGCAACAGCCTTGGTCCGGCCGTGGTCGCGATCGGCATCCGCTTCGGTGACCTGCTCGCCGGGGCCGTCGTCATCGAAGCGATCTTCGCCCGCAACGGACTGGGGCAGCTCGCGGTGTCCGGTGCGCAGAGCAACGACTACCCGGTCATGCAGGTTCTCGTCGTCGGCGCGGTGTTTATCGCCGTGGTCGCTCAACTGCTCACCGAGATCACCCTGTCTGCCCTCGACCCTCGCGTCCGATTGGGGTAGTGACCATGACAAAGCCCGTTCCGGCTCCGCCACGAGCACCTCGTCGAAGGCCACGGGGCGGTGCGTGGGCCCGTTATGCACGGGCTCTGCGCACACCCAGGGGCATCACCGCCACGGTCCTGCTGCTGGTCCTCGTCGCACTCGCACTCCTTGCGCCAGTCCTGTGGCCCGGCGGCTACGACGAGCAGACCCGGGACGCGCTGGCCCCGCCGTCGGCCGAACATTGGCTGGGCACGGACGAGTTCGGTCGCGACATCCTTACCCGCACCATCTACGGCCTGCGGACCGACCTGAGTCTCATCCTCACGGCGGTTCCCGTGAGCCTGGTGATCGGGACATTGCTCGGCCTGTCCGGCTACCTCTCCTCCTGGTTCGGGTCGCTGATGCAGCGCGTACTGGATATCATCCTCGGGTTCCCGGGTCTGATCCTTGGCATCATCATCGTGCTCGTCATCGGACCCGGGTGGACGGCGCTGTTCTTCGCAATCGTGATCGCCGGCCTGCCGGGATTCGGGCGACTGGCGCGCGGCGGGCTGCTGTCGGAACAGCAGCGTGAGTACGTCCTGGCGGCGCGCACGCTCGGCGTCAACAAGTCGACGGTAATGGTCCGGCACATCCTTCCCAACGTCGTCGATCCCCTTCTCGTCCAGGCGTCGATCTACATGGTGGTCGCAATCTTCATCGAGGCCGGCCTCAGCATCGTCGGCCTTGGCATCAACCCACCGAAGCCCTCGCTCGGCGCGATGCTCAACGTCGGCGCCCGGTACGTGGAGACCCTGCCGTCCTACGTCCTTGGACCCGGTGCCGTACTGCTCCTGCTCGCGTTGGCGTTCACCCTTCTGTCCGATGCTCTGAACCAGGCGGCGACCCGGCGATGACGATCCACAGCCAAGAGGCCTACCAGCCCGTGCCCGATTCCGAAGACTCCTCAGTGCTTCTCGACGTCCGGGGACTTCGCACCCAGTTCGACACCGCGGACGGTGTCGTTCGCGCCGTGAACGACGTGACATTCGCGGTCCGGCCGGGACAGATCCTCGGGATCGTGGGTGAGTCCGGATCCGGCAAGTCGGTCACGGCCCGGTCGATCCTGCGGATGGTCCGCCCACCGGGGAGAACCACGGCGGGCGAGGTCGTCTACCGGGGCCAGGACCTGCTGGCGCTCTCCGAGAAGGAGATGCGCGAGCTGCGGGGCCGCGAGATCGCGATGGTCTTCCAGGACCCGCAGTCGGCACTGAACCCGGTGATGACGGTCGGCGACCAGATCGCCGAGGCCCTGATCGTGCACGGCGTCAACAAGAACAAGGCCCGGGAACGGGCGCGGGAGCTGCTGGGCCAGGTTGGCATCCCCGACGTCGACCGCCGGCTGGACGACTATCCGCACCAGTTCTCGGGTGGGATGCGGCAGCGCGTCGTCATCGCCGTGGCGCTTGCCAGCTCCCCGTCGCTGCTGATCGCCGACGAGCCGACGACAGCGCTGGACGTCACGATTCAGGCGCAGATCCTGGGCCTGCTCGGCAAGCTCAGGGACGAGCTCGGCATCGCCGTCATCATGATCACTCACGATATGGGCGTGGTCGCCGAGATGTGCGACGAGGTTGTCGTGATGTACGGCGGGCGGGTCATGGAACACGGACCCGTCGAGGTCATCTTCGAGCATCCCGAACTGCCCTACACCGCGGATCTGCTCGCCGCCATGCCGCGCATCGACGAGCACTCCGCCGGACGCCGGCTGCCGTCCATTCCGGGCGCCCCGCCCGACCCCGCCCACCTGCCGACCGGGTGTCCGTTCCACCCGCGGTGCCGGCTGAGCGAGAGCATCTGCGAGCAGGAGGTTCCCGCCCTGCTGCCGAGGTCCGACCCCCGGCATCTGGCGGCCTGCCACGTCACGCAGCGCGGTGTAGAGATCCCTCCGCTGGTCCCGGCCGCCGCGTCGGCCGGCGCCCGTCGCGGCCGGGACTCGGCTCCCCTGCTGGAGATCACCGATCTCCGCGTGGACGTCGCGGCGGACAGGCGCGGTCTGCTGCGCCGTCCGGAGCCGATCTACGCGGTGGACCGGGTCAGCCTCACCGTCTCCAGCGGGGAGACCCTCGGTCTGGTCGGCGAATCGGGGTGCGGCAAATCGACCCTGGCCCGGGCGATCGTGGGCATCAACCACCCCGCCTCCGGGACGATCCGGGTCGGCGACCACCTCGTGGGTTCGAAGGAGCAGGCGGGCGCCAAGGCGCTGCGGGAGACCGTGCAGTACGTGTTCCAGGACCCGTACGCGTCGCTCAACCCGCGACGGACGATCCGCCAGTCGCTGGAGGAAGCGCTCGCCGTCCGGGGAGTCCCGGCGGCGGAACGCGCCACCGAGGCGGTCGCCCTGCTGGAGCGGGTAGGGCTGCACGAGCGGCACCTCGACCGCTACCCGTACGCCTTCTCCGGCGGGCAGCGCCAGCGGGTGGGTATCGCCCGAGCGCTGGCGGCGAGACCGAAGCTGCTTGTCTGCGACGAGCCTGTCTCGGCGCTCGATGTCTCCATCCAGGCGCAGATCATCAATCTGCTCGAGTCGCTGCGCGACGAGTTCAATCTGGGGTACCTGTTCATCGCCCACGACCTCTCGGTTGTCCGCCATCTCAGCGACCGGGTGGCCGTGATGTATCTCGGGGCGTTCGTCGAATACGGGGATGCGGAGGCGGTCTACAACTCACCCCAGCACCCATACACGGCTGCGCTGCTCGCGTCGTCTCCGATTCCCGACACCGCCGAACGGACGCGGGAGCGGATCGTCCTCGGCGGGGACCTGCCCAGCCCCAAGAATCCTCCCTCGGGATGCCGGTTCCGGACCCGATGCCCGATCGGCCCGCTGGCACACCCCGAGCGGACGATCTGCATCGAGCAGCCTCCGCCGCTGGCCCCGACGTCCACGGGGCAGGTGGCCGCCTGCCACTTCGCCGGCGAGCTGGCCCGGGTCGGAGCGGTCGTGTAGCCATGCAGGTCGACGACCCCAAGCAGGAGGCGGCCGGTGGCGCCATGGCGCCGGGAAGAACAGCGATGGTGAGCGGGAGGCCCGCCGGCGCGGCCTGCTGCGCGCCTACGCGTCCCGACCCGGCACAGCGGTCCCCGGCGGTTCGGCCGCCGGCTGCCGCATCAGGTCCCACGGCTGACCCGGGCATGGTGCGGCTTCCGGGGGGCCGCTTCAGGATGGGTACCGACGACGCGGAAGGCTTTCCCTCAGACGGCGAAGGTCCGGTCCGCACGGTCGAGGTGACGTCTTTTCTGATCGATCGCTGTGCAGTGAGCAACGACGACTTCGCCCGGTTCGTGGCCGCGACCGACTATGTCACCGAGGCGGAGCGCTTCGGCTGGTCGTACGTCTTCGCCGGGTTCCTTCCCGCCGGCTTACGCCGGATCTCTCCCCGGCCGCAGGTCACCCCATGGTGGGCCGCGGTGCGCGGCGCCGAGTGGCGCCATCCCGAAAGACCCGGCAGCGACGTGTGCGGTCGTGGGAACCACCCGGTCGTCCACGTCTCCTGGCAGGACGCCGTCACCTATGCCACCTGGGCCGGCAAGCGGCTCCCAACGGAAGCGGAGTGGGAGTACGCCGCCCGGGGCGGGCACGACCAGTGGCGCTATCCCTGGGGAGACGACCTCACCCCAGGCGGACGGCACATGGCCAACATCTGGCAGGGACGCTTTCCCGTCAAGAACACCGCTGAGGACGGCTACCGGGCAACCGCACCGGTCGACGCGTTCCCGCCGAACGACGACGGCCTCCACAACATGGCCGGGAACGTCTGGGAATGGTGCGCGGACTGGTGGGGCACGACGCACCCGAGAGGCGACATCCGGGATCCCGTCGGTCCTCGGTCAGGCCCTGGCAAGGTGATGCGCGGAGGTTCCTATCTCTGCCACGCCTCCTACTGCAACCGATACCGCGTGGCCGCGCGCTCCAGCAACACGCTCGAAGGTTCCGGCGGAAACCTCGGCTTTCGGTGCGTCCGCGACCAAGCCTGACCGACAGCCGCAACGAGATGAGAAGAAGGATGAGCCACGACAGCGAACACCGACCCAACATCGTCATGATCCTGACCGACGACCACGCCGCGCACTCGATCAGCGCTTACGGCTCGGTGGTCAACCGCACGCCGCGCATCGACGAGATCGCTCAGCTCGGCTGGCGGTTCGACAGCTGCTTCGTGACGAACTCGTTGTGCTCACCCAGCCGGGCGTCGATCCTGACCGGCACCTACAGCCACATCAACGGGGTCTCGACCCTATGGACGGCGATCGACGCGAGCCAACCGACGTTCATTTCCCAGCTGCGAGCCGCCGGGTACAGGACGGCGATGGTCGGCAAGTGGCACATGGGTGACGGCGACGGTCACAACCCGCAGAACTTCGACTACTGGGACGTCGTCATCGGGCAGGGCGAGTACTGGAACCCGCGCTTCCTGTCCGAGGACGGCCTTCGCACCGTGCGGGGATACGCCACCGACATCATCACCGACCTGGCCACCGGTTGGGTCGACTCGCTGGACGGGGACGACCCGTGGTGCGTGCTGATCTACCACAAGGCCCCGCACCGCTCGTGGGAGCCGAAGGACGAGCACAAGGCGATGTACGCCGATCCGGTCCCGTTGCCCAGGACGTTCTGGGATGACTACGCCACCCGCACCAGCTCGGCCCGCCGGGTGGCCATGCGGATCGCCGAACAGCTCAGCGCCATGGACCTCAAGCAGGACCCGCCCGAGGGCCTCAGCTACGACGAGCTGGCGGTGTGGAAGTACCAGCGGTTCATGCAGGACTACCTGGCCTGCGTGGAGTCGGTGGACGAGAACGTCGGCCGGGTCATCGACTGGCTGCGCGCCCGCGGCGATTTCGACGACACGCTGCTGATGTACGCCTCCGACCAGGGCTTCTTCCTCGGCGACCACGGCTGGTTCGACAAGCGCCTCATGTACGAGGAGTCCCTGCGGATGCCGCTGGTGCTCAGCTACCCGCGCCGGCTGCCGGCGGACCGGGTGTTCACGGACATCGTCACCAACGTCGACTGGGCGCAGACCATTCTGGACGCCGCCGGCGTCGCGCATCACCCTCGTATGCAGGGCCGCAGCTTCTGGCCCGACCTGCTCGACGCGCCGGCCACCCCGCCGGCGGAGGGTATGTACTACCGCTACTGGGAGCACGACGACCTGTTCCACAAGGCGCCCGCCCACTACGGCTACCGCACCGAGCGCTACAAGATCATTTATTTCTACAACGACGGCATGGGGCTGAAAGGTAGCGGCTACTACACCTACCCACCGGAGTGGGAGCTGTATGACCTGGAAAACGACCCCGAGGAGCTGAACAACGTATACGACGACCCGGCGTACGCCGAGATCCGCGAGCAATTGAAGGCGGCGATGTGGCGGGAGCAGGCCCGCCTCGGCGACGCCCCGCACCCGTCGCAGCCGCAACCGACCGGCGTCAGTGACGTCGCGCCCGCTCCCGCGGCACCTCGGGCGACCGAGGCATGGGAGCCGGTCGGGCTCGTGGGGATGCTTCCGGAATGACCTCGCGCTGCTGCTCCCCATCGATCGGGACAACCGATGCCGCAGGCGCGCGCGGCGGTGACCGAGGGCTGGCCGCGCAGGTACGAGAGGCCCCGGCGTTGCAAGCCGGCGACGTGCTGGCCACGACCGGAGTCGGGGGCGCCGGCGTTCACACGATCGCACAGGCGGGCATCCCGGCCGGGATCTTCGCGATGGGTGACGGGCACGGCGATGGGAACCGGCCCGACGGGGAGGACCCGGTCCACCTCGTGTACGTGTCGGCGTTCGACATCGACGCCATCACCGTGACCGTCGCCGACTTCGCCCGGTTCGTCGAGGCAACCGGCTACCGGACCGAGGCCGAGACCTTCGGCTACTCCGCGGTTTTCCACCTGGTTGTTGTGGCGGACGACACCGGCGTGCTGGGCCGGCCACCCGGCACCCCGTGGTGGGTGGGGGTGCGCGGCGCGGACTGGCGCCACCCGGAGGGTCGGCGGTCGGACATCTCGGGGCGGGAGGACCACCCGGTGGTGCACGTCAGCTGGAACGACGCCCAGGCGTACTGCGCCTGGGCCGGGCGGCGGCTGCCGACCGAGGCGGAATGGGAGCGCGCGTCCCGCGGCGGCATCGAACGCGCGCGTTACCCGTGGGGGAACGAGCTCATAGCGCCGGACGGGTCCTGGCGCTGCAACATCTGGCAGGGCTCGTTCCCCACCGTCAACACCGCTGAGGACGGCTGGGTGACCACCGCGCCGGTGCGGTCGTTCGCCCCCAACGCGTTCGGGCTGTGGCAGACCGTCGGCAACGTATGGGAATGGTGCGCCGACGTGTTCGACCCGAACACCTACGCCGCCCACCGCACCGACACCCCCGTCCGGAACCCGCGCGGGCCCGCCGACGGCACCGCCCGGGTGCTGCGCGGCGGCTCGTACCTGTGTCACGACTCCTACTGCAACCGCTACCGCAACTCGGCCCGGTCGTCGAACACCCCCGACTCCTCCATGGGCAACGCCGGCTTCCGGACCGTGAGCCGATGACCGCGCCCCGCTTTCCCCGCCAGGTGTACGAGGTGGGCACCGAACCGGACCCCCGGTTCACCCTGGCCAACGAGCGGACGTTTCTCGCCTGGATCCGCACCGCGCTGGCGCTGATCGCCGCCGGCATCGCCCTGGAGGCCCTCGCCCTGCCTATCCGACCCGACCTGCGGCGGATCGCCGCGATCATCCTGCTCATCCTCGGTCTCGTCGTGCCGGCACTCGCCTGGCTCACCTGGGCCGCTGTCGAACGCGCCCTGCGTCAAGGCGCGCCGCTTCCCGGATCCAAGGTCGCCCTACCCGTCGTCATCGGCGTCTCCACCGCGGCTGCCCTGCTCGTCCTCGGAGTCCTGACCCGATGAGTAACAGAGCACTCTTCGATCCCGGGCTGCAGCCCGAACGCACTGCGCTCGCCTGGCGGCGCACCGCGCTCTCCCTTGCCGTCGGCGCGGTCGTGTCGTTCCGGCTGCTGCCGCCGGTCCTCGGCCTCTGGTCGATCGGAGTCGGCGTCGCCGGGCTGCTGCTGTCCGCCGCGACCTGGATCCTCGCCGGCCGCCGCGCACGTCGCGTACAGCGCGCGCTGCTCAGCTCGTCCGGCCCGCTGCCCGGTGGCGGCCTACCCTTGCTCCTCACCCTCATCGTGACCGCCTCCGCCGCACTCGGCCTGCTCTACACCGCCCTGCGATAAGCGGTGACCCACCGCCGCAAGGCATCCGTTATGGGTATGCACCGGCAAGCAAGGGGCTCGGTAGCGGCCGACGTCGCCGATCTCCCACCGCCGACCATTTGGAGAACCGACATGACCAGCGAATCCGTCGACAGCCGCCAACCCACCCCGCAGACCGAGCCAAGGGCCCCCCGTGCGGACGCCACGGATCGGATCGAGGCGCGAGTCGACGAGCTCCTGAGCACAATGACGCCGGCGGAGAAGGCCGGGCAGTTGACGCAGTACTTCTACTTCCAGCTGCCGGCGGAAACGGAGGGGGAACCGGCCCTCGGTCTGGACGTACAGGCGCAGCCACTGATGGTGGAGGCGGCGCTCGGGCGGGGCGAGGCCGGGTCGCTGCTGTTCATGACCGATCCCGCCGAGATCAATCGGCTCCAGCGGCTCGCTGTCGAGGGCAACCGTCTCGGCATTCCACTGCTGTTCGGCTTCGACGTCATCCACGGGCTGCGCACGATCTTCCCGGTGCCGATCGCGATGGCCGCGTCGTGGGATCTCGAGACGATCGAGCGGGGGCAGGCGGTCGCCGCCCGGGAGGCCCGCGCGGTCGGCATCCACTGGACCTTCGCCCCAATGGTGGACATTGCCCGGGATCCGCGCTGGGGCCGGATCGTCGAGGGCGCGGGCGAGGACCCGTTCCTGGGGGCGGCGGTGGCCGCGGCGCAGGTACGCGGCTTCCAAGGCGCCGACCTTCGGCATCCCGATCGCGTCATCGCCGGCCCCAAGCACCTCGCGGGGTACGGGGCGGCCCTGGGCGGCCGAGACTACGACGAGGTGAACCTGTCCGAGTACGAACTCTGGAACACCTACTTCCCGCCCTTCCAGGCGGCCGTCGAGGCCGGGGCCGGCAACGTGATGACCGCCTACATGGACCTCAACGGCGTCCCGGCCTCCGGCAGCCGCTGGCTGTTCACCGACGTGCTGCGCGACACGTGGGGCTTCGCCGGTTTCGTGGTCAGCGACGCCAACGCCGTGCGGAATCTGGTGATACACGGGTTCGCCGCCGACCTGACCGACGCCGGGACCCGTGCCGTCACCGCCGGCGTCGACATGGAGATGGCGGTCTCCGATCCGGCCTACGCGCACCTGCCCGACGCGCTCCAGTCCGGTGCCGTGAGCGAGGACGTGATCGATTCACGGGTACGCAGGATCCTGGAGGCGAAACTGCGACTGGGCCTGTTCGACGACCCGTACGTCGACGAGGACCACGCCCGCGAGGTCCTCGCCGATCCCGACCACCGGGAGGTGGCCCGCATCGCCGCGGAGCGGTCGCCCGTCCTGCTTCGCAATGAGGGAACTCTGCTGCCTCTCGACGTCGAACAGCTCGGCGCGATCGCCGTGATCGGGCCGCTCGCCGACTCCAAGCGCGACACGCTAGGTCCCTGGGTGTTCGACTTCGACCTGGACGAGACGGTGACGGTGCTTGATGGCATCCGGCGCACGGTCGGAGAACGGGTGCGGGTCGATTACGCCCGCGGCATTCCAGTCGTGCAGCGGGTGTTTCCCTCGATGTTCGACATGTTCGGCCGCAACCGGCCAGCCGACCCGGAAGGCTTCGATGAAGAGGCCGAGTTCGCTCGTGTAGCGGAGGTCGCCGACGCGGCTGATGTCGCGGTGGTCGTCGTCGGTGAGTGGCAGAACATGATCGGTGAGGCGGCGTCGCGGTCCTCACTCGAGCTGCCTGGACGGCAGCTGGAGCTGCTGCAGGCGGTCGTCGCTACCGGCACTCCGACCGTGCTGCTGGTGATGAACGGGCGGCCGCTCGACCTGCGATGGGCTGCCGAGAACGTGCCAGCGATCCTCGACATCTGGTATCCCGGCACCCAGGGTGGTGCCGCCGTCGCCGATCTGCTGTTCGGGACGGTCTCACCGAGTGGCAAGCTGCCGTTCAGCTGGCCGCGTACCGTCGGGCAGGTCCCGATGATCTACTCCCACACCCGCTCACACGAGCCGGATAACCAGCCACGTCGCTACTGGGACGAGACCAGTACCCCGCTGTTCCCCTTCGGGCATGGACTGAGCTACGGCCGATTCGCCTATGCCGATCTCACCGTCGATCCTCCGTCGATTCCACGTCATGGAACCGTCACCGCCTCGGTGCAAGTCACGAACACCGGCGACCGGGAAGCCGCGGAGGTCGTGCAGCTCTATTTGCACCAACGCAACGGATCGGCATCCCGGCCGGTACGGGAACTCAAAGGCTTCCAGCGGGTGGTGCTCCCGGCACAGACATCGCGTCAGGTGCAGTTCACGATCGGCCCCGACGAGAGACGCTACTGGAGCACAACCGTGCGAGACCGGGTCCTCGACCGCTCCGTCTTCGACATCTGGATCGGTGGCGACTCGACAGGCGAGATGACCGACACCTTCCACGTCACCTGACCGCTGCCCCAAGGTTCCCCTACTACGCTGACGATATGTCTTCAAGGTCGTCGCAGTCCGGGTCGTGGGCACGCGAACACCATGCCGATCACCGCCGGGGCAGACGAGCGGCCAATGGTCGGGTTCGTTGCCGCAGTGGTGCCAGCGCCGGTTCGGGATCTCGACGACCTCGACGAGCGCACCGTCCGGCCGCGTGGTGAGCCGATCGACGATGGCCGTGCTGCCGGTGAGGTTCTTGACCTGCCAGGGCAACACGCCGTTCCGGGTGGTGGCGTGGCGATGTACTCCGGATTGGCTGCTCGACGTTGGTGTACGGCTCGGCGAGGACGCTGCGCAGGTGTCAGCGCCCGCGCTCTCCAGCGAGGCCAGTTCGGCGAGCAAACCGCCAGTCCGGCGCCTACGAGCCCGCGTGGCCGCAGGGTGCGCGCCGTCGGTCGATGTCGGTTCGACGGCGTCGACGTCGGGGTACAGCTCGCGATAACACCGGTAGTGCAGCTCGTAGCGCGCCCGGGCGCACGGTGTCGCCCGCACTCGATATTCGACCGGTCGTCTGCCTGCTGTCACCGAACAGGATCGCCCTGCGCCACATCATGTAGTTGCTCTTCGGTGGCGAAGGGCATTCCGTCCGCCGTCGACTGGACGCCGCCACTGCTCTAGAGGGCTCTGGACGACGAAGTCGTCTTGATCCGGTCAAGTTTCAGGCGGCGAGGCCAGCTTGGTGGGTGAGTTCGTCGAGTGCGGTGTCGTAGGCGCGGGTGGCGGCGCGTAGCGGTGTGGGTGTTGGTGGGTCTGGATCGGTGAGGTGGGCGGTTCCGGTTCGGATGAGTCTGTTGTGGACTCGGGTGAGGAACATGGCGTGGTGCAGGCCAGTGTCGGTGACCTGGTAGCGGTGGGTTTTGGGGATGCGTTCGATCAGGCCGTGCAGCCGCAGCCGGCGTAGGTCGTAGGTGGCGCGGCCGGCCGGCCAATCGTCGGGACTGATGCCAAGAAGCTCCGCGAGGTGGCAGCGGCGGACCATCGCGGCCGGGATCCTCCTGCCAGCCACACAGCCGGACGAGGCGCCGGCCAGCCGGTCGACGTGGAACGCCGGCGTCGAACCATTCCTCGACCAGCTCGCGGCCACCCCGGAACTCGCCGAGCTCTCCCGGTCCCCCCTGTTCCTGACGCTGCTGGCCGCGACATGGCAGGGCGAGCCGCTGCCGCGGCAACGCTTCAAGATCTATGCGCGGCTCGTCGAGCTGCTCATCGAGAAGCATCCCCAGATGCGGCAGCGCGCCTCACACGCGCGAGGAGGGCTGCTGACAGCCACCGAGGTGACCACGCTGTTCGCCGCCGTGGCCTACCGCCTTCGCGTCAAGGACGCTGCCGGCGCCGTCACCAAGCCGGAGATGCGCAAGCTGATCGTCGAGTCGATGACCGACGATGAAGTCCTCGGCTATGAGCAACCCGACGCCCGCAAGATCGCCGATGCGGTCCTCGCCATGGCGGAAGACGAGTTCGGCCTCATCGTGTCGCACGGCGCCGGTTCCTTCGGCTTTCTGCATCGGGTCGTGCTCGACCACCTGGCCGGCCAGTACCTCGCGACGCTGCCCGCCGACGCACAGGCCGAGGCCGTGCAGCGGTTCGTCCATGATCCGGCCTGGCGCGACGTCCTCCTCGCACTGCTGACCGCGCAGGTCAGCCCCCGCGCAACCGAATCACTGCTCACCGCGGCGCTTGGCACCGGTAACCAGTCATGGGCAGACGTCGACGGATACGAGCTGCTCGCCGAGGCGCTCGCCGCTGGCGTCAAGCTCACCCCGAGGTCCCAGACCGGGTTCACCAACCGGCTCGTCGAACGTGTCGAGACCCACCCATCGCTGCGCCATCGGGCGAACCTCATCACCGCGCTCGTCGGCACGCTCGCCAGCCACGCCGCCCGCAGCCACCTGCTTCCGATCATGAATCGGTGGCTCACCGCGCCCCGCCCCGACCCGTCACCGACGATGTGGGCGCTGCGTGATCTCGACATCATCGACGACGTCGCGGCTGAGTACCTTCTCTGGGGCCTGCGGCACCCCGAGGACAACGTGAAGGTCAACGCGGCGCTGGCCATCGCCCGCCGGTTCGCAGGCCGGCCATACCTGGTGGACCGGCTGGTGGCGTTCACCGAGACCGGGCCGTCCTCGGCGACGCAGGCCGCCGCGATCCTCGCTCTCGGCAGCGGCTGGGCCGAGGCACCCGACACCTTCCGCTTGATCGACTGGGCGCGCCGTCAGCCGTCCATACCGCTGCGGCTGGTCGGCTTGCACCTGCTACAGCGCGGTAGACCGCCCGGCGACGCGACACTGTTCCGGCCGGAAGAGCGGGCCTGGCTGCTGTCACTGCTCCACCACGAGGACCACCTCCGAGGGCCGTGGCTGGCAGCGGACCTCGTCAACATCGCCGCCGCCGGCGACGCGCAGGCAGCCGACTTCGCGCTCGAGACCTTGACGACCAACGGGCGCAACGGCGGCGACCGGAGCCTTGCGTGGACGCTGGCCTGCAACGCCTTCGCCAGCGACAGCCGCTTCAAAGCCTGGGTCGCCGCGGAGCTTGCCGAGCCTGACACGCGCGGCTTGATCCTGTACGACGTCGGCATGATCCCGCAGCAGTGGCGCGATGATCCGGCATTCGCCCAGGCTCTCCGTACCTACGTCGACGCCAAGCTGAGGGAGCCGCCGGCACACGGCGTCGCCGCTCTCGCCACCGCGCTGCCACCCGACGATGCCCGGACGTTGCTGCTGCGCGGTCTGGACACCTGGCGGCCCTACGCCGCGGCCCGCACGCTGGCCGAGCAGTACGCAGACGACGTGCACGTCCGCACAGTCCTCACCAGCCGACTTCGCGGCGACTACGCGCACGCCGCGCCCATGGCCGGCGTCGCCATCGACGTGCTCGGCCCGCAACAGGGCTTCGCCGTCCTGGTGTCCCTGCTACGCCAGCCCGACGAACGCGGTCGCAGCGAGGAACGCGTTGTCGTTGCCGAGGCGGTAGCCGATGCCTGGAAACGGTTCGAAGAAGCCGCCCGGGAACCAGGTACCGAGGCTGAGGCCGCGCGGGAAGTGCTTGCCAGCTACGACCCAGCCGAGTTGGCGGCGCTGTGCACGGCGGTGGACCCCCACCCCCTGATGTGGCACGTCTCGGCCGTCATCACCGCCTGGCCTGGGCAACCAGCGGTCCAGGAGTTCGCCGACAAGCTCATCCATGACCCAAGGCCCATTACACCGGGCATTCCGGACACCATTCCGGTCGCGATTCTCAGGGCGTACAGCGGCAGGACCGACGAACCCTCCCGCCGGATCGTCGACAAGACCCTCAACCTGCTCAAGCACATCGAACCAGAGCTGCGCGAAGTGCTGGCGTTCGAACTCGCACGCAGTTCGCTCGCCGCAGCCGACCTCATCGACATCATGGCGGAATGGACAAACGAACCCGACACCGAGGTTCGCCGCAACGCCTTCATCGGGCTCATCCAGGCGATCAAGCGTCACCAGCAGGCCCACGACGACGTAGCAGGCGCCGACACACCAACCTCCGAAATGGAATGGCTACGCGAGCAGATCAAGGACGACCTGTGCGCCTACGGCCCCGAACTCGAAGAGCGTCGGCAACTGGCGTGGATCGGCATGCTCATGCTCGGGGACCTCACGCTTATTGACGGCATCGAGGAAACCATCGGTCACTCAGGGCAGGTGCCCGGCGTCGAGCTCGACGTCCTCTACGACGGTGACGTGGACCAGATCCTGGTAGACCTCGTCGCCGAGCACTGGGAACGGTTGTGCGCCCACTTCGGCCGCGACGACATCTTCGAGCGCCTCAACGGCACGTCCGACCGGCAGCGTCGAACCGCCAGCGAGCAACGCCGCTACGTCATGTCAGCGCTTGCAACAGTCGCGTCCCGGTACCCCGCCATCGCCGAGATGCTCCGCCAAGAGGCCGACACCGATGCCACGCTACGGCAAGATCGGCACTTCCTCCTGTGGGCCAAGGAAGAGAACAGGGGCGACGAAGGAGTTCTCCGTGCGCTCGTGGCGAAACTCGGCGGAACGGTGCACCGTCGGCACGACCCCGTGCTCGACTCGGTGCTGGACCGAGACACCTGGAGCCTGTCCGACCAGGCGTTCAAGGCCATCCTTACGGAAGACGCGATCGACGCCCGGCCCGGCCGTATCTACGCCAGCGAAAAGCTAGCCGCGTACACCCAGCTGTTTCCAGCGGACAACTTGTCCATCGCTGCCCTCCGAGACCTCGAAACGTGGTTCCGAACAGACCGCGCGACCCGCGGGCACCGCGGCTGGGACGACACGCTGGCCATCGCGTTCGGCTCAGCTGACCCGCAAGACCTGCCAGCCATCGCGGCCCGCGCCCACACCCGAATACGCATGGGCATGTCCGACCTGTACCTGCCCGCATTCACCAAGCCGCTCATGCGGCGGCTACGAGTCGACGCCGACGCCGCCGAGGCGTTCAAGGCCGCGCTCAGCGAACCGATGAACATCCGTGAGGACAGCCCCATCTTCGCGAATCCCTGGGACCCCATCGCCGACGCATGCAACGACCTGCAGCCGCTCCAACGCAAATACCTCTTCGCCGTCGCCCTACGCCAAGCAGGCGCCCTCCCTCAGCAAGACGCGGCAGCGGCCGCCGGCATCCTGGCATCCGCATCACCCGACACCGTCGTACACAACCCGTTCACCAACCATGAGGGCCCACTGCGCCTCGCCGTACTGGACCTCGCCCCACACTGACGAGGACATCCCGACGGCGATCCACTAGAGAAAGTCAACATCCCGGAGCGCAAACGCGGCGAGCTGGTCGCAGCCACGGTCGGCGCATTGCCCCACCGCTACGGTGAACGCCTCGGCCGCCTTGGCGCCAGCGTGAACCGCTGGACAGAGAACTACCGGATCAGACAGTCGTCGAGTTCAGGCGGACCAGCGAGAACCGCGTTGGAACGGACGCGCGCAGATCTGGGACAGCCGAACAACGCGCCGGGTACGCCCACGCACGCATAGAACGAACGGGGCTCCGCCTGCCCGATCCGTATGCCCATGCTCGTGCCCAGGACGCGCTCACCGGTCCCGAGGCACTCACCCTCGCCGACGCGGCCACGACTATCAGCCAGGTCACTGGCCAGACGATCACGCACCTTGACCTTGACCGCGACGCCTGGCTCGCCGGGGGGCCGAATACGGGGCGGTTCTCCGTATGCTGACCGAAACCATCGACACTGGCCACGGCTCACGGCCCAACGACGACGTGGAGAAGGCCACAGGCGTGGCGCCGACCAGCTTCGCCGACTTCGCCCGCCGCACAGCCACCAGCTGGGCCGTGGACGAATCCCGATGACAGCGGTCAGCAACCTCGACGACTTCCAGGCCCTGGCCCGTTCTTCTGGATCATCGAACGAGGTGTAGCCGGACTGGTAGACGGCGAGCAGTTCTTCGACCTGCTGGCCGAGGACGTCATCGTCGACTACGTCATTGCCGTGCCGGGCTACCCCCGACGGGTCGAAGGCCGCCACGCCGTGGCCGAGCTGTATCGCCCCCATGGCGCCACGATCGTCCTCGATCGTTGCTACGACGTGGCCGTTCATCACGACCAGCAGCTCACCGGAGTTGTCCTTCTCGAGTACGCCTCACAGGGCCGGGTCGTCCCGACCAGAGCTGCCTACAACAACCGCTTCATCTCGGTGCTATCCATCGTCGACCGCAAGGTCGCTCACTGGCGCAACTACCTCGACCGCTCGCGGTCTTTGACGCGGTCGGCCGGCCCACCGCGACCTCGGGCAACGGCTGACCTGGCTGGCCGCGACCGTGTGCCATGTGGCCAGGGAATCCGCCGACGCGGTGAATAGCACGCTAACGCGCCAAGTCTCCCGGTCGCGGATCTGCCACAGGCCGGTGTGTCCATCGGTCTCGAGCAGCAATGCGGCTCACCCTGCCAGTCCTGGACGCCGCGGTGAAAGGCCTCACTCGCCGCTGTGGACGGCCCTGTGGACAGCGGTCAGCAGCGTTCGTGGCCGCGCCAGCGTGCCCGGAGTGACACGACGGTCGCCACGTGCCGCCGGACCCTGGCTCGTGACCCTCAGAACCGGAAGCCGAACAGCCCGCCTTCCTCGAAGGCGTCGGTGAGGCGCTGCTCAAGAAGATGGTCGGTCGGGTCGAAGTCCCGCCTGACTGCCTTGTCGAGTTCGTCGGAGTTGAGCGTGACGATGTACTGCAAGCCCTCGCGCTCGGCTACCGCGGCGGCGAGGGTGAGGGCGCGGGCGACCTGGCGTTCGTCTACGCCGTCGAAGAGGTGGCTGTCATGGACGAGGAAGTCGGGCGCTCGCCCACCGCGGTGGGCGAGCACGGCCACGGTGAGGTCGAAGCAGAAGATGACCATGTTGCTGATGCCGCCGCTGTTGTCGCTTGCGATGTGCGGCTCGATGCGTAGGCTGCTCCTGCCTGGTCCGAAGCGGAGGTACGCCTCGCGTCCTTCGCCATAGAGGGTCTGGGCGTACTCAGCGAAGAGCACAACGGCCTCGTCGACGATGCGGCGGCGTTCGTCGATGTCCGAGTCCATCTCTTGTTGCAGGGCGATGCGGTCTTGGTCGATGCTGCGGCGGCTGATTTCTAGCGCCTGCGCCGCTTCGAAGCGGTGACGCAGAGCGCCAAGCACGGCTTGTTCTTGTGCGAGGACTTGCTGCAACGTGGTGAGCGCGTCGAGGGCGCCCCCTTCGTTGAGGGTGTTCAGGATTCCCGCGAGTTCGACGCCCAGTCGTTCACGCTCGGCTTCACGTTCGGTCAGCCTGCTCCGGATGGCGGTCGCTTCCTCGCCGAGGTATCGGCGCCGGTTGCGAACGACGGAGGTGTGGAACGCCTCAACGTCGGCAAAGCTGCGCCGGACCTGGTCGCCCAGAACAACGCCGAGTTCGGCGTAGACGGCCTCAAGGTAGGTGACGTCGGGATCGATCGCCTCCTCAACCGCCCTCTCTAGGTCGGCGAGGTTGCGTCGGTCGAGCACGTCGTCGTTGCGCAGGGCCCGGATGCGCTGATTCATCTCGTCGGCGCGCACGCGGAGGTGTTCGTATTCGGGGACGACACGGAAGCCGGCGACCTGGCGCTGTAGTTCCCTGACGCGGTGCTCGGCGACAGCGATCTGGCCACGCAGTTCGGCTACGTTGCCGACGATCCGTCCGAGGATCGGGTCGCTGGCGGCCTTGCGGAGTTGGGTGCTCGTGGTCTCGCGTACCTTCAAGGTGCGGTAGCGGTCCGCGAGCTGCCAGTCCAGGCCGAGAAGGTAGGCCAGGTTGGTCGCTCCCTCGGCATCCGAGTGTCGGGAGTGGCTGCGAGTCGGACTGTTGAAGGCATGGGATGTGACCCGGCGCATGAGGAAGGACAGCAGACCACGGCCCGTGACGCCGGGATGTTCAGCGGGGAGCGCGAACAGGTCACGTTCGATGAGGCGCTGCCAGTCGTCGAGTCGCACATTGCCAGACCCGAAGTCGAGTTGGTCGGGGGCGGCGTCGGGTGGAAGGGGTTGAAGCCGCAGGGTGCCGCTTCGCGCACCGGTCCGCTCGACCGTGATCCCGTCGGGAACGCCGGGCCAGTCCAGACGCAGCCGAAAGTCGATGTTGCGCAATGCACGGTGGGCGGGTAGGGAGTTCGCGTCACCGCTGCTGCCGAGCAGGAAGTGCAGCAACTCGATCATGCTGGACTTGCCTGCGCTGTTGCGGCTGTCGGTGTCGCTGGATGCGGTGGTCGTGTCGGCGACGAGGACGTTGAGTCCGGGACGGAAGTCGATGGTTTTGAAGCGGGGATCAGACGCGCTGAGCTGCCGCAGCATCGACCCTCCTCGTCACCAGTAGCTCCTCCCGTAGCTCGACCACGCCGATCGCGTGCAGCGAGTCGAGCGCCAGGACAAACCACCAGAAAGGTACAGGTGCGTGGTGGCCGTGGTCACGCCGCCACTGCCGGAGTGTCGTCCATGCCTGGCTCACGGTCATAGGTCGATCAAGCGTCTGAAGAATCTGAGCCCCGACGGCCAAGAGCGACCGTTGCGGGGCGATTCCCTTGGTGGGGACGATCATGCGGAAACACGTTCTGTGTTGATCAGCTCCCATCCGTGCGGGGGGCTCGCGGAAGATGTCGCAGGTTTCGAAGAAGTAGGCGACGACGACCCACCAAGCGATCTCCGTGGCGGAAGTGCCGCGCTGATTGCCTGCGACGTACTTTCGCAGCTCCGCCAGGACCTGCTCGGACTCGTCGTACTCGTCCGCGATCTGTCCGTAGTACGCGTTGAAGTCGGCGGCGACCTCGTCGCGTTCGGTGACGTCGGCGATGCCTTGGTAGTACTGCTCGATGAGGTGGGTGTGGCGCATACCGATACGTAGCATCGTTCGGTCGTCCTCGCCGAGCCGGTTGTAGTCCATCTTCAGCGCCGACACTTCACGTGGCGCCGCTTGCCCGTCGGCTCGCCGCCGGTGTTCCATCAGGTGCTGCAACAGCGGCGTCAGATCCTCCAGACCGACACCGTATACGACCTCCTCAACCAAGATCGGCGCCCGCAGCAGGTCCTCGATCTCGTGTCGGACGAGTTCAAAGAGCTTCCGCAGCAGGTGCTGAGGTCCCATCGGCTCGAACTCCAGCCTGGAATGCTCGACGCGTGCCTGCGCGAGGAGGCGGCTCACCTCAGGATGCAACCCCCGGGCATCGTTATAGACGAACACGAAGGTCCCAAACTCTCCGGATCGCTTACGGATCGCTTTGGCCAGGTCGTTGGCGAACTTCCCGCCGGCCTTAGTCGCGTCGAACACCTCCGGGGCGTAGCAGGCGTAAAGGCGCCCATTGTGGAGGCGTAGTCCGTCGGCACCAAGATCCCCGATGTTGCCGTGAGTGCGGACCTGCACGAAGTCGGAATATCGGGCTGACATGAGTCGATGAAAGAAGTCCTCGAAGGCGTCGCCATGCAGGTTCGCCATCTGCTCGCGGTACATCGCCTTTACGAACATCCGCTCGTGGAAGTTCAGCACGGCCAACCTGCCCACCCCCACCCGTACCCGTCGTTTGTACCGAACGTAGTGGAGGACGGTCGATTCTGTGAAGGGCGCGCCTAGCGTCGACGACCCGGCGGGAGCCTACGTCCGCTCCCAGGGCGAAGCCCTCAGCGGCCGCGTACTCGGTCCTGATGTTCCCGGGCCAGGGCGTCGTCACGAGCGGCGGTCTCCGCGAGACGCCCGGCGTCCGCCACGGACTTCAAGGCCGGCACCCGGACGCCGAGCTCCTCGAAGTAGTCGATGAGTCGCTGGTGCGCCGAGGATTCGGGACCGATCCACTGGTGGCGGCGGGCGGCGGTGCGGGCGATCAGATCGGGCTGGACGCCACGGTCGAGCAGCAGCGACCCGATCTGCTCGAGCACGTCGCCGCGCTGGTCTTCGACGACGTCGAGCAGGTCCGTCGTTGTGACGGTCCCCTCGTCAAGGAGCCGCTGGGCAAGGTCGCGATCGTGCCCGAGCAGGTTCCGCAGCAGACTGTGCCCGACCCGCGCCTGCCCGGCGTGCCGGCGGGCGAGGCGCTCGCGGTTGGTCGGCGGCAGCTCGGCGAGCTGCTTCTCACACCCGTACGGGCGGGGCGCGGTGACGAAGCCCTTGGCGGCCATCTCGTCGGTCCGCCGGATGAACCACTGCTCGAAGATGTCGGGGTCATGCGCTGCGAGGTGCTCGAGTACCTCGGCCAACCGGCTCCAAGAGCGGCGGCCGAGTTCGTCGGCCTTGATGCCGAGCACGGCGTCCGTCCACGCGGACCGCCACTCGGCTGGCAACGCCGGCCCGAGGGTCCGCCCGACGGCGAACGTGAGCGCGGCGGCACCGGCGACGGACGGGATCTGATGTGCGAGCAGGCGGTGGAGGATGTCGTCCACGCTGTCGCGAAGGAGCGCCCGTGTCAGGAACGGTGCGTCGCCCGTGGTGAGACGGCCGATGACGAGCTCGGTCACGTCGTCCACGGTGGACCGGCGCAGGACCGCGGCGAGCACCGCGTTCCGGGTCCTGGGGTCGTCGAGGGCCGCGGTCACCGCGGCGTCGGGCACCTGCGCGTCCGCTGCCGCGAGGCTGGCGACCAGGGCCGCCTGCAGCAGCGCCGGGACGCCGAGCCTGGCAGCGGCGTCGTACCACGCGGCCGGATCGGTCATGTGCGCGCCCATGCGGTCGGCGAGCCAACCGCCGTCGGTGGGCTGCTCAGCAGCTCCGCGTGACCGAGCAGTTCACGGAGCCGCGCGGTACCGGCCTCGGCACCGAGACCGACAAGCCGGACCGCGAGAGCCTCAAGGCTCGCTGCCCGGTCTGCGAGTACGGCCTCGGTATCGTCGCGAAGATCGAGATCGACATCATCGAGAAGATCTCGAAGGTCGGCGTCGAGGTCGAAGCCGGTGGCCATCTCGGCCGGGCGGTCCCGGTCGAAGTAGGCAAGATCGATCTTGCTCTGCAGGCGGAACGCCAGGCCCGGCACCGGCTGCACGTGCGCGCGCAGCGACTCGACGATCGACGCCGCACCGCTGGCGACGAGTACGGTGTAGCCGGCGGGCGCGTCGCATCCGGGCGGAAAGAAGCCGGCAGCGACGCGTACCCAGTCGCCGGCCAGATCGACCAGGTGAGCGAGCGCCACCGCCGGACAACCCAGGATATGGACCTCGCTGTCGGGCTGCAGGGCGGTGACCACCGCGTCCCAGCGCGATATCAGCAGTTCGACGACGGATGCTGGAACGAGCCCCTGCGCGAGTGTGATCGTGTTGGGAGCACCGGGCTCGGACCAGCTCGCCGACACCTCGACGCTGAACACCGCGCGGATCACCTCGGCCGCGACCACCCAGCGGGCCGGGTTGGGGGCCGTCCGCAACCACCGGAGCAGCACGTCGAGCACCCGCGTGCGTGTCTCGATCTCGACGCCCTGGTCCGGGTCGAGGCGCCGAGCCAGATCGACGAGAACACGAACCGGGTCGTCGGCGCGATCGGACCGCGGGAAGACGTCGTCGGTCGCGAGCTCGAGCAGTGCCTCGATCGCCTCGGGGATCAACCACATCTGCGCGGCGCGCGCGAGCAGGCGGGCGGCGGCGTCACCCCGCCAGTCGATCCGCACGCCGCCGAACCG
>WNFX01003663.1_pt1 | contig 28915 bp, 31 predicted proteins | sample 5400111 | NCBI WGS metagenome assembly WNFX01 (sample SAMN13153363, study PRJNA577476) | soil metagenome | isolation source: 40 cm soil or saprolite under grassland replicate 1 | place: USA:California | collected 2016-06-15 | reverse complement strand
GTCCGGATGGACCGCGAATTGGATGTTCGACCCGCCGGTCTCGACGCCGATCTCACGGATGACCGCGAATGCGGCGTCGCGCATCATTTGATATTCCTTGTCGGTCAGCGTTTGCACCGGCGCGACGGTAATGGAATCGCCGGTGTGCACGCCCATCGGATCGAAATTTTCGATTGAGCAAACGACGACGCAGTTGTCCATGCGGTCGCGCATCACTTCCATTTCAAATTCTTTCCAGCCAACGAGCGATTCTTCGATCAGCACTTCGCTGACCGGCGACATTGCCAGGCCGCGGCCCGCGATCTCGTCCAATTCGTCCGAATTGTAAGCAATGCCGCCGCCGCTCCCGCCGAGCGTGAATGCCGGTCGAATAATCAGTGGAAAAGTTCCGATCTCCTTTGCGATTCGCCCCACATCCGCCAGCGAACGCGCCACGCTCGAGCGCGGCACGTCGAGTCCGATTCGCAGCATCGCTTCCTTGAACAATTGTCGATCTTCCCCTTTCGCGATCGCCTTCGCGTTGGCGCCGATCAATTTTACTTTGTGCCGTGCCAGCGCGCCGTTGCGATAAAGCTCCATCGCCGCATTCAGCGCCGTCTGCCCGCCCATCGTCGGCAAAAGCGCATCCGGTTTTTCTCGAGCAATGATTGCTTCGATCACTTCGGCCGTGATCGGCTCAATGTAAGTGCGATCCGCGAATTCCGGATCGGTCATGATCGTCGCCGGATTCGAATTTACCAGCACGACTTGGTAGCCCTCCTCGCGCAGCGCCTTGCACGCTTGCACGCCGGAATAATCAAATTCGCAGCCCTGCCCGATCACGATTGGACCGGAGCCGATCAGCAAGATTTTCTTTAGATCGTTGTTCCGCGGCATCTGCGCAGCGCGCAGGATAGACCAAATCGGCTGAACTTCACGCCTGAACTCTCATTTCGCCTGATACTTCGGGTCTTTTGCTTGTTTGCGCACGGCCGCGAAGAGTTTGCTGATTCCTGTTTCGCTGATGGTATTCGCCAAAAAAGCTGGGACGTTGATTCCGCTGTCAGTAAACACGAAATAAGTCGCCCGCGTTTTGCCCTCGCTGGTCGGCTCGAGCAACCACGAACCGTCGCACAACTTCACTCGAAAGACGCCGGGCTTCTCGGCCGGGCCATGTTCATTGGCCGGTTTCCACCGATGCAAATAAGCCGACCCATTTTGTGTGGGCCACGATTTCTTCTCGATCCGAAGCGTATAATCGCGATCGCTGACGATCTTTGGCGAAAGTCGCTGATAAGTGAGAATCGAGTCGCTGTTTCTTTCAATCACGCGGCACTCTGTCGTGTAGGGCATGAAATTCGGATAAGCCTCGACGTCGTCGATCACCTTATGAACCGTTTCGGTCGGTGCATCGATTTCGCCGACCGCTTTGAATTCCTTTAGGCGCGATCCTGCGTGTGGGCGGCTGTAAATCGCTACGCCGCTGCTTTGCTTAACTAGTTTCCAATCCTCGTTCTGGCCAGGCTCGGCCGCGAAGATCGACAACGCGGTCCCGCAAAAACAAATACCGACGAGCTTTGTGATTGTGTTCAACGCAAAATCGAATCGACTGGATAGACCACGCCGTTCTTAATGACTGTGTCGATGTCAGACGCATGCGCAATGTCATCGAGCGGATTCGATTTTAAAACGACGAGGTCGGCGTAGTAGCCATTGTCGATCTTGCCGATGTGCGCGCCGGTGTCGCCGCCAAAAAGTTGAGCAGCGTTTGCCGTGGCACATTGTAGAATCTGCATCGGTGTCAGCCCGGCCTCTTTCATCAACTGAAATTCCCGGAACAGGGCCGGTCCGTGAATGGTTCCAATGTTCCCGGCATCTGTGCCTGCCGCGATCGAGATGCCGGCGTCTTCCAATTTTTTCAAATTCGGCAGTGCCACTTCGTAAGTTTTCGTGATCCGATCCAATGCCTCATCCGGTTTCGCCAGCGCGGTCTTGATCCGGTCGGGCAATTTGTCCGGCGGAATCTTCGTCACGTCCAGCGAAGCGATCACTTCTGGATTACCCCACGCCTTTTCCTCTGGCGTGAGATTCAACTGGTGCGAAAACGTGCGGCCGTAGCGCTCGAACACGACCAGGGTCGGGCACAAAATCGTATGTCGATCTTTCAGCAGTTTCACGAACGCGTCGTCCACCGGTTTATCGACCACGCTATGCACCAGAATGTCCGCACCTTCTTCAACTGCTGCGCGTGCGGTTTCCAACTCAGTCGCGTGCACGGCCACGCGGATCTGATGGGCGTGACTTTCTTCAACAGTGGCGCGAACGGTCGGTCGAAACGCATCGACCGGGTGATCCTTGTCGACGATGTACCAGATCTTCACCAGATCGGGTTTTTGCTCGGCGAGTTTGCGCACGAACTGGCGCGCTTGCTCGGGACCGTCGATCTTCACGATCGGCGGATCGCCCAGATCGAGTTTCTCGCGGGAAACGCTGGAAATTAGCGGACCGGCGACGGCGACCCGCGGTGCTTTCGCGGTCGCGTTGGCAGTTTTGCGGACTTCGAAGTTCCAGAACGGACCGCCGACATCGACCACGCTGGTGATCCCGCAACGGATGTAACGCGCGAAGACGTCGTCGAGGTGAGACTTGATCCACGCGACTTCATCTTTGTAGGAGCGAACGCTGTTGAAATCGGCGCCGTCCGGTCGCGTGAACAGATCGGCTGATTGAAAGAAGTGAATGTGGGTGTCGATGTAACCGGGCAAAATAAACTTGCCGGCGCAATCGATCTGCTTGCCCAGCGCCGACGCGTTTTGCTTGCCCATCGCGACGCGTTCGATCTTGTCGCCGTTAATCACTACGATCGCATTCGGCATCACTTTGCCGTCGGCGGGATTAATCACCGTCGCGCCAACGAGTGCGACGCGATCAGCGGTCCCGACAGCTCCAGAAACTTGACGGCTTAAAGCCGTCAAGTTTGCTAGCGTGAAAATCAGCAAATAAACAGCAAAGGCGCGCGTCTTCATGACAGCGGTGCTATTCTTTGGATTCGGGCACGGCTTTCTCGGCCGCTTGAAAGCCGATCTTGGAATGGGTGCCGTCGCAAAACGGTTTCTCGGTCGACGCGCCGCAACGACAGAGCGCCATTCGCGGTTCGATCGGAAATTTATTCCCGTCGCTATCCATCAATTCCACTTCGCCCTTCACGATGTACGGACCGTTCTTGATTGTCTCGATTGTTACTTCAGCCATGGCGCTATTCTAATGTCATGTCGACCGAAGTGGAGACATCTCTAAATATTTCTGAAATAGCGAGAGATTCCTCGACTTCGCTCGGAATGACAAAATACAAATGAGCAGCGCATGAAGATTTTTGTCGCGGTTTCAATTGTTCTTGCCAGCTCGGTTTTCGCTCAAACGCCATCAGCAAGTGCCCCCGCGAGTGCCAAGCATCCGTTCACGTTCGAGGACATGATGAAATTGAAACGGCTCGACGAGCCAGTGCCGTCGCCGGACGGGAAATGGGTGGTGTTTGCGGCGACCGATGTCGATCTTGAGGCGAACACCAAGAATTCCCACTTGTGGATCGTCCCGGCGCGTGGCGGTGAATCGAAGCGCTTGAATGAAACGCCGAATCACGAAGAGCGGCCGCGTTTCTCGCCAGACGGCAAACGCTTGATCTGGACCTCGAAAGCGACCGATCCGACGCAAATCTGGATGTGTGATTTTGATTCGAACGCGGGTGCGCTTGTCGGCAAGCCACATCAGGTGACGAACATTTCCACCGGCGCGGACGGCGGGATTTGGTCGCCGGATGGGAAGAACATCGTGTTCGTTTCGGCGGTTTATCCCGATTGCAAAGATGACGCGTGCAACAAGCAACGCGACGACGAGCTGAAGAAGAGCAAAGTGAAAGCGAAGATTTTCACGAAGCTGTTTTATCGGCACTGGAACGCGTTTACCGAATTCAAACGGAGCCACCTTTTTGTTCAGAATGTAGAGGCGGCCGTGCCGGCCGCAGATTCGCGGCTGACACAGCCGCCACTACACCAAGAAGCGCGCGATTTGACACCCGGCGATCACGATGTGCCGCCGTTTCATCTCGGCGGTCAGGACATGTATGCGATTTCGCCGGACGGCCAGGAGGTCGCTTATACGAGCAACATCGATGAAGTCGAAGCGACCAGCACGAACAACGAAATTTTCGTCGTGCCGATGGCCGGCGGCGCGTCTAGGAAAATCTCCACCAGTCCCGGCAGTGATTCGACCCCGCTCTATAATCCCGACGGCAAACACATTGCCTGGCGATCGCAAGCGCGAGCTGGTTTCGAGGCCGACAAATGGTCTCTTGTGAGTTATGAAAGATCGTTTGGGAAGCTTCACAACTGGACCGAAAGATTCGATCGGTCTGTTGGAAGTTTCACGTGGTGTTGGGACGCTCGGGAGAAGGTACCGTCAATACTTTTTACGGCAGAAGATCACGGTTTTTCTTCCGTTTTTAGCGTCGACTTCGACGGGACGCCACCGCAACAGGTCCGAAATCCGCAAAAGCCAATCCACGCAGACGATCTGGTGTGGGATTGGAAAGGAAATTTATTCTTTACGGAAATGTCGGCCGGTTCGCCGAATGAGATCTCGGTCATCGGAATGTTCGAGGACGCGACATATCACAAGATTACCCACATGAACGACGCGCTGTTGTCGCAGATCGACATGCAGCCGTTGGAGTCGTTCACGTTCAAAGGCGCGAATGACGAAGAGGTGCAGGGTTTCATGGTCAAGCCGCCGGGATTCGATCCGAATAAGAAATATCCATTGAAGTTTTTGATCCACGGCGGGCCGCAAGGGGCGTGGGGAAATTCGTGGACGTATCGCTGGAACGCGGAGTTGTTCGCGGCGAACGGCTACGTGGTGGTGATGATCAATTTCCACGGCTCGACCGGTTACGGGCAGAAGTTTACTGATTCGATCAGCGGCGATTGGGGTGGCAAACCGTATGTCGATCTGATGAAGGGGCTCGATTACGTGGAGAAGACTTATCCGTTCATCGACAAGAACCGCGAGGCGGCGCTCGGCGCGAGCTACGGCGGTTACATGGCCAACTGGTTGTTAGGCCACACCGATCGCTTCAAATGCATCGTGTCGCACGACGGCATGTTCAACAGCGAATCGGCTTACGGCACGACGGAAGAGCTTTGGTTTAACGAATGGGAATTTGGCGGGCCCCCTTGGAAGAACAGAGAAAAGTATCGCAGATACTCACCGCACTTGTTCGCCGACAAATTCAAGACGCCGACGTTGGTGATTCATGGCCAGAATGATTACCGGCTCGACGTGAGCGAAGGTTTTCAACTGTTCACGACCCTGCAACGATTAAAGATTCCGTCGAAGATGTTGTATTTCCCGGACGAAGGTCACTGGGTGCTCAAGCCGCAGAATTCACGGCTTTGGTACAAAACAGTGAACGATTGGGTGGATCAGTGGTGTAGTCCGAGCCGGACTGGCAGATAACTGACTTCTGTCATGTCGACCGGAGTGGAGACATCTCTTGATATTTCTGGTCAAATAAAGGCCAGGCAACAGCAAGAGATTCCTCGACCCCGCTCGGAATGACAGAATTCTACCTGCGTCTTCGTCCGTAGGAATAACCGCGATGCGAACGGCCGCCGCCGATGGCGCGTCTGCCGCCGGTCATCGATTCAGGTTCGAAAAGAATGGTGTAGAGATACGGAAAATTATCGAGTTTGAGTCGCGGGATTTTTTGTCCGATGAAACGTTCGATCGCCTGTAACGCAGAAACTTCCTCGCCGTTCATGAGGGTGAAGGCGTCGCCCACATTTTGGGCCCGGCCAGTTCGACCGATACGGTGCACGTAATCTTCGGCGTGCTCGGGCACATCGTAGTTGATCACGTGACTGACACCGGCGATGTCGAGGCCGCGCGCGGCGATATCGGTTGCGACCATGACTTCGTATTTGCCGCTCTTGAATCCTTCGAGTGCTTCAATGCGTTCGCGCTGGGTGCGATTGGAATGCAAAACCGCCACGGAATGGTTTCCCTGCTTTAATTTGTGCGCGATCCGATCGGCCCCGTGTTTCGTCCGGCAAAAAATTAATGCGCTATCGAAGTTGGTTCGTTCCAGCAGCGCCATCAGAAGGTCGAATTTCTGTTCTGCCGCGACCGGATAAACAGCGTGGGTCACGGTTTCGGCCGGTGAACGGCGCACGCCAATTTCTACCAGCTCAGGGTTGCGCAGCACCCACGCAGCAAGGCGCTCGATTTCTGGCGGAAGCGTCGCCGAAAACAAGAGCGTTTGTCGATCGGTCGAAATTTTTTCGACGATGCGGCGAACGTCCGGCAGAAAACCCATGTCGAGCATGCGATCGACTTCGTCCAGCACCAGAATGTTTACCTGGCGCAAATCCATCGTGCGTTGTTCGAGCAGATCGAGCAGCCGGCCGGGTGTCGCGACGAGAACATCGACCCCGCGCTTCAGGTCTTCGCGCTGTTTTCCGTAGCCGACGCCGCCGTGAACAACGGTCGCGCGCAAATCGGTGAAACGGCCGTAATCGCGAAACGCGGTCTCGACTTGCGCGGCTAGCTCCCGGGTTGGCTCGAGCACAAGGCATCGGAACGCGCCATGTTTGGCGAGGAGGGTCAAGATCGGCAGCGCAAACGCCGCGGTTTTGCCGGTGCCGGTCTGCGCGGTGCCGATTAAGTCTTTGCCAGATAGAATAATTGGAAACGCGCGAAGCTGGATCGGCGTCGGCTCGGTAAAGCCCATCGCCTGGGTGCCGCGCACGACTTCCGGCGAAAGTTCGAAATTATTGAATGACACAGCTTGAAACTAATGCCTCGCACAAAGGCCGCAAAGGTTCACAACGAAATCTATGATTAGCGATCTTTATGCCCGTCGTGTCCGTTGTGCGAGATTGCTTTAAATGGGAAAGGCCCTTCGGATATTCGTCCTCGCGGACACTCATGACAAATTGCCGCAGAAAATTGTCGATCTTGCGCGGGAGGCGGACGAGATCTGGCACCTCGGCGACGTTTGCGCGGAAATTATTTTGGATGAGGTTCGCGCGATCGGTCCGCCGGTCACGATTGTGCGTGGAAATTGCGACAGCAATTCCGAGTGGCCGCTGGTTGTCGATCTTGTTCGCGGCGGTTTGAGATTTCGGCTGGAACATATTCCGCCTGATGTTCCGCTCGATGATGTCGATGTCGTCTTGCATGGTCATACCCACGTGCCACGAAATGAGAGGCGAGGCGGGGTTCTGTTTTTAAATCCAGGTTGCATCACGCGGCCGAACCGCGGTTCACCCGCGAGTGTAGCCTCGCTCGAAATCGCCAATGGAAAAATAAAGTGGCGATTGATTGAGTTGTAGTCGTCCGAAATTATTTCTCTTCGCTCGATTTCCGGCTGAACCAGCGGCGCTTTTTCTTTGGCTCTTCGGCCACCGGCGTTTCCTCTTCTTTTGCCTTCGGCTCTTCGCGCTTCGGCTCCTTCTTTGCTGTCGCCTCTGGCTCTTTCCGTTTCGCTTTCTTTTCTTCAGCCGGTCTTTCTTCGACCACGACCGCGGCGTCGACCCATTCGATGAATGCCATCGAAGCGGAGTCACTCTTGCGCTGACCGAGTCGTACGATGCGCGTGTAACCGCCGTTGCGCTCGGTCGATCGCGGCGCGATCTCGTCGAACAATTTTTTGACGGCGTCTTTATGTCGCAAGGTCGAGAACGCCGTTCGGCGCGCGTGAATTGAACCGTTCTTGCCCAGCGTGACCATTTTTTCGGCAAGAGGGCGAACCGCTTTCGCTTTCGCGAGCGTAGTTTTGATCCGCTGGTGCTCGATCAAATTGCAAACCTGATTCGCAAGCATCGCCTTGCGATGCTCGGCTTTTCGGCCAAGTCGCACCGTCTTTCTTTGATGTCTCATCGGTCTGCCCTGCTCACATTATTTGCGTTCGGTCGTCGCCGCCGCAGCGCCGTTTCCAGAAGTGGCGCCGTCAGGCCCGGCAACCGGCTCGACCAATCCCGCCTCGAACTTCATACCGAGACTCAGGCCGAGCTGCTGGAGTTTATCTTTGATCTCGTTGAGCGACTTCTTGCCGAAGTTACGATACTTGAGCATTTCGCTCTCGGTCTTCTGCGCGAGTTGGCCAACGGTGGTGATGTTGGCGTTGTTCAGGCAGTTAGCCGCGCGCACGCTAAGCTCGATTTCGTTGACGCTCATGTTGAGCAGCTTCTTCAGCTTCAGGTTCTCTTCGCTCACACCCGCCGGCGTCTCGTCGAACTCGATGACCTCTTCGTTGAAGTTGACGAAAACATCGAGGTGGTGGCGTAGAATCGCGGAGGCCTGGAGCAGCGCGTCGTCTGGAGTCAATCGACCATCGGTCCAAACTTCGAGAATCAGCTTGTCGTAATCGGTGCGTTGACCAACCCGCGTGTTTTCGACCGCGTACTTCACCCGGGTAACCGGCGAGAAAATCGAATCGATCGGGATCAGGCCAATCGGCTGGTCGGCGCGTTTGTTTTCTTCGCCAGTAGCGAAACCGCGGCCGACACGCACTTCAAGCTCGGCGTCAAATTTGTGTTTCTTGTCCAAGGTGCAGATGACCAGCTTTGGGTTGAGCACTTCGTAGCCAGCCACTTCCTGAATGTCCCCGGCGGTGACTTCGCCTTCTTTGTTCACTGTCACCGAAAGTTTTTTCGGTTCGTGGTCTTCGGCTTTGAATTTCACCTTCTTGAGGTTGAGCACGATGTCGGTCACGTCTTCGACCACACCGGGAAGCGTGGCGAACTCGTGTTGTGCGCCGGTGATTTTTACTGCGGTAATGGCAGCCCCTTCGAGCGACGAAAGCAAAACTCGCCGGAGCGAATTTCCAACGGTGTGACCGTAACCGGCTTCAAACGGCTCGGCGGTAAATTTGGCGTAAGTGTCAGTGGCTGTGCTCTCGTCTTTGGCGAGAGTTTTTGGCATTTCAAAACGACCGTAACGAACTGGCATATCTTAATAGTTAACGATTTATCGAATGAGTGATTTAACGATTGCAGAAGCAAATCGTCAGATCGCTAAATCTTTGAATCGCTAAATTCCTTTCAGGGCCGGGTTTCCCCTGGCGAGTGCGGTTTCACGTCCAGCGACGGAAGCCCAGGGACCAACGGCGTAATTACAAAACTCGCTGCGGAGGGTGGAATAAAGAGCATTCCAGCGGTTTTGCAAGCGACGGATTTTTTGGCGATGAAACCGCGTCCGGTTTAAGATAAAACAGACGTTCAAAAGCTTTTTGCCATTGACCATAGGATCGACATCTCTGCTTTCATTGCTCTCAATCGTGATTCCGGCTCGGAACGAAGAGGATTCCGTAGCGGCGACCGTGGAACATCTTCGCGTGGAACTCGCGATTCGGCAGGTTCCCTACGAAATTCTAGTCGTAGACGATCGAAGCACGGATGGAACCTGGGATGTTTTAACCAAACTCGCTTCCAAATATCCGGAAGTACGTGCGCTCCAGAACAAATCTGAGGCAGGTTTTGGAAGAGCCGTTATTCTCGGACTCGATCAGATCAAGGGCGACGCCGTTGTCATTATGATGGCGGATGAATCCGACGACTGCCGCGACGTGGTCAGGTACTGGGAAAAGATGAATGAAGGATATGATTGCGTTTTCGGCAGCCGATTTGTCCGTGGCGGCGCCGTCGTCGGTTATCCGAAGCTTAAATTAATGATAAACCGACTTGCTAACTGGTTTTTGCGTCTGCTCTTCAACATCAAGCTGAACGACACAACCAATGCGTTCAAAGCGTACCGCAAAAATGCAATCGATGGTTGTCGGCCGCTGATCTCACCTCATTTCAACCTTACGGTGGAGCTGCCCCTAAAAGCGATTGTCCGCGGTTATTCCTGGACAGTGATTCCCATTACCTGGCGCAACCGCCGGCATGGGCTGGCCAAGCTTCAACTCAAGGAAATGGGCAGTCGCTATCTTTTCATCTGCCTCTACGTCTGGATGGAAAAATATTTCAGTCGCGGAGACTATGAGCGCCGAAGGGTGTAAGAACATTTCTCGACAGACGTGTGCCAGAAGCGTGATGCATATTGGACATTGATTGCCCTTGCCATCTGATCGCGCAACCGAGCAGGATGCTGCGACATGCGCGGCTTGTCGATCTTGCGAATGCGTTCCGTCACATTGCAACGAGTCGCGGCCGTGGTGCTTGTTTGCTATATCGCCGCTGGATGCGTCGTTTCGCTGAGCTCAGGATTAACCTTCGACGACCGAATGGAGCAGTTTACGTTCGGCAAAATCGTTACTGCGGCCAAGAATCTGCTTGGCGGCCGAAGCGAGGAATACCGAGAGCTTCAGTCTTACGGCGATCGATACTATGGAATCGGTTTCGATTTTTTCGCTTATCCTTTTCAACTCGCGCTTCGAAGCCATCTCACCACAGTTTTACCAGCGCACGATGTCGACGATGCGATGGCGCTAGGGGCCCGTCCGGCAATCTTGCTCCTGTTCGGGATATCCGTTGTCGCTTTCTACAAATTGACGCGGTGGTTTATTGACGAGCCGCCGATCGCCATCGCGGCGACGGCATGTTACGCCGCGTGCCCATATCTGTTCGGACACGCAATGATGAACGTCCGCGATAGCCCCTTCATGTCGATATATCTTTTGTGTACCTATTTTTCCTTGCGGACAGTGAAGCGGCACCTCGCAGGCCGTACGTGTGGTCCACTCGAAATGGTTACGCTCGGGGCTACGACCGCGGCCTTGGCATCGATTCGGATACCCGGTCTGATGATTCTTGTGCAGTACGCTGTTACGTTTCTTATCTCAAATCGTTTCGGCGGCGTGAATCGGATACTGACGTGGCGCAATATCGCATCGTTCTTCGCTGTGCTGCTTCCGCTGGTGGTTCTCTTGTTTCCAGCGGTCTGGCTCGATCCGGTCGGCCAGGTGTTTGCGGGATTGAAGTTCGTCGGATGGTACCATCAACCTGGATGTACGCTCACTTGGGGTCAATGTATGCCAGCGTATGCGACTCCGAGCTACGTGGGGGGCTGGTTCGCTGCGAAACTGCCGGTATTGATCGTGGCTGGGCTCGCCTTTATTCCCGCCGCACTACGAAAGCTCTGGTCAGACGTTTTCCGCCGAACAGCTTATCTCACCTTGCTTTTCGGAAGCGTATATGTGTTGGTCGTTATCATTCCCTTGCGCGCGCACCTTTACGACGAAACGCGCCAACTGATGTTTATCTATCCGTTGCTGTTCTTGAGCAGTTTGGTCGCGGTCTATCTGGCAAATCACAGAATAGCTTTCACGGCGATGTTGCTAAGTGTCGCCATATTTGTCTGGGATCAGTTCCGGCTCAATCCGTATCAATACGTTTATTTCAATGAGATCGTGCGCTTTTTCAACGTGGACCGGCTCTTCGAGACGGATTACTGGGGGCTATCGGCTCGCGAGCATGTGCGTCTGCTCGAAGCAGATGCTAGGTCCGTTGGAGGTTCGGAGTGTGTCTACGCAGATCCACTTCTGCTTTATCGCCCATTCGTTTCGAAATTTTGCGTAGCAGGGTTGGACGCGCTACCTCAATCGCTAGTCGCGAACCAAGTCGTCGTGGCGATCGCCTGTTATGCCAACCGCGTAAGCCCTAGACCAAACTGTGAGATCAGTTCGGCAGTTACGCGTTCACTACCATTATCCAACCGTGTTCTGACTCTTTCAGTAGCCTACCGCTGCCGCCCGCAATAGATGCAACGCGCCGTCTTTCTTCGCGGATGATTGACTCAAACCACAAGTCGGGGCGCTTACCGTCGATCGCATTGTTGCTGCTCGTAAACCTGATCGCGGTGAGTTTCTTTTTCTCTCCCGGTACCGCTGACGTTGGTATTTGGGGAAACTGGATGCGGGAGATCTCCAGTTATGGATTAACTGGCGGCTTTTCGCATAGCGACACTGATTATCCGCCGCTGGCGTTCGTGATTCTCGCGGCAGTCGTGAAATACGCCGCCGCATTTGGCACCAGTCCATTTGTGGTTCTGAAATGTTCTCTCTTCCTTTTTCTCGCTGCGACCGCAGCCTGCTTTTACTGGTTCACGCGAACTCTCATTCTCACCGTCGCGCTGGAGTTGGCTCTGATACTGAACAGTATGGCGTTGGGCTATCTCGATGTTTACTTCGCGCCCTTTTTGATCGCCGCTTTTTTTCTTCTTCAGAGCGGCCACTTTACTGTTGGCTTCATTTTGTTTGCGTTGAGTTGCTCGATTAAATGGCAACCTCTGATCATCGCGCCGTTTGTCTGTCTTTATGTTCTCGGCAATGCGAGACAGCGCGCTGCCGCCGGAACTTCCCAACTCAAAACGCAAATCGTTCCTTTCACTCTGGCCGCCGTTATCATCGCGCTTCCGCTGTTCCTGGTTTTCGGTTGGAAAATTTTTAATTCTCTCCACCGCGCCATGACCTACCACATCTTTCTCTCGGCCTATGGCTTGAATCTCAGCTGGATCCACACCTGGATCCTTCATCTTGCTCAGCCGGAAAAATATGGCGCGCTTCAAAATGGCATGATCGACATCTTTCAAACCCGCGACCTCTGGGTGATCTTGCCCGAGAAGATTCTTTTCTATCTCAGTTACGCCGTTCTTTTCGTTTCTTTTCTTCGCCAACAGAAAACATTCGAGCGCCTGATCGTTTACTCCATTCTCGGTTACATGTCCTATTTCGTGTTCAACACCAGCGTTCATGAAAATCATCTCTTTCTTGTCTGTTGTCTCGCCTGGATCCTCGTCTTCATCGACTCCGGCCAATTAATTCGCTGTATTAATTTGAGCCTCGCTGCGAACGCCAATCTTTTTCTCTTCTACGGTGCGTTTGGTCGGCGCGTAAATCCGGTCCTCGCGGGGATCGATATCACGCTCGTCTTCGCGATTGCGAATGTGTGCCTGTTTGCGGGCTTCCTTATTCATACTCTGAAGAGCGATGGAATCGACCTCTGGTTCGTGAAGATTCCGCCGCGACACAATACGCAGAACTAATGTTTAGCCGTTTCGTCGCAGAGTTGCGAGGGCGATGCCTATCTTTTCGGAAAATACGACGTCAGTGTCTTGCCTGTTTCCTCGATCGCTTCGATCAAAGCGTGGCTGAACTTCTCGTTCCGGAAATGCTCACGCATTCCGGCGACCAATCGTTGCCAAAAAACTTCTCCGCACTTTTCATGGATCGCTTTGTCGCCCACTACCGCGAACCTGTGGGCGCGCGGCGCCACGAAAATCAGGATCGCGTTTCGCTCGGGCGTTTTGTGCATCCCGAGTCTGTGAAATTTTTTCTGCGCCGCAATTAGAGGATCGACATTCATCTTGCCGCGCTGAATAAAAATGCGAATCTGTCCGGAAGTTTTTGATTCGGCCTCGCGGATTGCGGCAACGATCCGGTCGTGCTCGAGCTTGCTGAGAAATTCTTTTGTTCTCATCGCTACCAGCTCGAACCTGCGCCTCCACCGCCAAAACTTCCGCCGCCACCACTGAATCCGCTGAATCCACCACCGCCTGACGACCAGCCGCCACCGCCTCCGCCGCCAAAACCCATTGGGATAAAAACAGGACCCCGCCGGCGTGACGAATAGCCGTAGCCGCCCATCGCTCGCATCAATCGCGATAAGATGATCAGTGCGACAATGAAAAATGCGAACAAGGCGAAGTTGAACCCAGGGCCAGCTCCGCCTCGATTTTCGCGGACCGTTTTTCCCGAGCCTTTGTACTCGCCACGAATCGCTTTGAGAATTGAATCGATCCCTTCAGCCAGTCCGCCTTTGTAATCATTGTTACGAAAATGGGGGTTGATGCGGTATTCGGTAATATCGAACGCGGTGACATCCGGCAGCGCGCCTTCCAGACCGTATCCAACCTGAATGAACATCTTCCGGTCTTGGGTGAACACGAACAACACCACGCCGTTACGCTGTTCTTTTTGTCCGACGCCCCACGCCTGCGCGACGCGTTGTGTGTAATCCGCAATCTCCGAATCGCTTTGCATTTTTGGAAAAACCGCGACCACAACTTGGTTGGACGTCTCACGTTCGAACTGCGCGAGTTGTTCGTTGAAACGATAAGCCGCTTCTTTAGAAACGACGCCCGCGTAATCATTGAAGTAGGCCGTTGGTTTCGGCGGAATCACTTCAGCCGCTTGCGAATGGATCGCGACAATTGCCGCGAGGCAGAACGCGATTCGTTTCACGCGAGAATCGGTTGTCGATCTTTAATGTAAGATCGACAATTACGTTACGGTGTCGCTGCGGGCGAAGCCGCCGGCGCGGGCGAACCGAAATTGAAATTCACGGTCGGGGCCTTCTCCGCGCCTTGTTGGGCGGCGAAAAACGGTCGCGAAGGAAATCCAAACATTCCCGCGATCGTGTTCGTTGGAAAACGGCGCACGGCGGTATTGAAGTCTTGCACAGCGCCATTGAAATTATTTCTCTCGACCGAGATTCGGTTCTCGGTGCCTTCAAGTTGTGCCTGGAGTCCAAGAAAATTCTGATTCGACTTCAGCTCTGGATAACGTTCGACCACTACGAGCAATCGCGAGAGCGCGTTGCTCAATTGTCCTTGCGCAGCTTGGAATTCTTCGAGCTGCTTGGCATCGGTCGGGGCTTTGTTTGGGTCGATTTGCACGCGCCCGACGCTTGCCCGCGCGTTGGTCACTTCGACAATGGTCGATTTCTCGAAATTGGCCGCGCCTTGCACTGTGTTCACAAGGTTCGGAATTAAGTCAGCTCGCCGCTGATAAACCGTTTGCACGTCCCCCCATTTTTTATTTACATTCTGATCAAGTGTGACAAGTCGGTTGTAAGTCCCCCAGAAAAAGAGTCCGATGACGAAAACGATAAAGAGAACAATGACGAGCAGCCCGCCGCAACCGATCGCGAATTTATTCATAAGATCGAGAATGTAAGTGCCAGCAACGGTTCAGGAAAGCGGTGGCCAAGTCAAACCCGCTATCGGCCGAGGACGAGGCGCAGAAAATATGCGTCGGAGAACTTTGCGCTCATTCCTTGCCGGACGATGAGCGCGTTCAGCGATGGAATACGCAGATATCGATCCAACGCGCGCGTTGCCATTTGAGATCCAATTCCTTTTCAATATCGATCTCGCGCGCATGTGGCGCGTTTCGGTTCAGCCAAAAAGTCAGGCCGTAGGAGGAATTTGCGCTCGAGCCGGCAAAACCCTGAGTGAACAAGTTTGCCGGAACAATTTGTTTTCCGTGATAATTGCCGCGCCCAAGCACCAACTCGCCAAGGCGCGCCCATTCGCGTGCGCTCAATTCAAAGCCACTGGCCGGTAAAGGGTTACCGCGTCCGTCTTTTTTCCACTCCAGACTCGTTAGGTTGAGCGGCGAGAGAACATTCGTTTCTAGATACGAAATCGTCGAACGCCCGTTCAGTTTTCTTCGCAAGAGTTCGGCAAAAATTTGGAGATGACTCGGACCGTAGGCGAAAACTGAGCCCGGCGCAGCAACGAGCGGCAATTGAATTGCCGCGGCGTCTCGATCGCGAATCGACTCGCTATGAAGATGCGGCGCTGGTTCGATCCCGTCGGTTTGATTCAACAACTGGCGAATCGTGATCTGCGATTTGCGCGGGTCGTTTTTCCATTCGGTGATGGTGTCCGCGACGCGATCGTCGAGGCTGATCAAGCCGTCGCGCACAGCGCAAAGCGCGGCGACCCCCCAGAAGCTCTTCGTGCCGCTAAAAATCTTGCAACGCAGATCGGCCCCGCCGCCATTGGCGTAATGTTCGAAAACGGTCCGGCCATTTTGCATGACCAGAACGGAGAAGCCGCGTTTGCTGTCGGAATATTTGGCGGCGCTCGCGCAATTGCCGGGCTCAATGTCGGCAAATGATGATGCCGATGCTGCAATCGACCCCAGAACCAACAACGCGACAAAGCGCGCCGTCATTCCGATGCTGGCGCAGGGCTCGCTGTCGTCGTGCCGCGGTCCTCTGTTGCAGCTGCAGTTGGGCGCGGGCTTACTGGCAAGTGGCGGGTGCGGAGTTCCTCGACGTTCGGCAATTCGTCGAGATTGCGCAGACCGAAATGATCGAGAAAGAATTCGGTCGTCTCGTAAAGCAACGGACGCCCCGGAATTTCGGCGCGTCCGGCGATTTTGACGAGGCCGCGTTCCATCAGGGTTTGTAAAACGCCGTCGATGGTGACGCCGCGGACGGCTTCGACGTCGGCGCGCGTGATCGGTTGGCGATAAGCGATGATGGCGAGCGTCTCGAGCGCGGGCGAACTCAAGCGAGCCGGTTTCGGCGCCGGGAATAGCCCGCGAACCCATTGGGCGTATTTCGGATCGCTGGCCAGCTGCCAACCATCGGCCTTTTCTACGAGCTGAAAGCCGTGCTGGTGTTGAATGTATTCGACTTTCAACTGCTCGATCGCAGCGGCGACTTCTGCCGGTCGGACTTTTGCAAATTCGTTCGGCGAAAATTCATCCTCGGCGCCGGCGTTATGGAGAACATCGACAATCTCGTTGGTCGAAAGCGGTTTTTGCGCGCTGAAAAGAAGTGCTTCGATGACGCGAGCCAGATTCATGTGTTTAATTCGCGCCGATCGCACTTTGAATTGCGTCTGCGATGCGGTTGGCGTGTTTGTCGATCTTATCGAGCTCACGGCCCTCGATCAAAAGGCGGATCTTTGATTCGGTGCCGGAGTAACGCAAGAGAACGCGGCCTTTACCAGCCAGCTCACGTTCCACTTCATCACGCAATTTAACCACTTCGCGCAACTCTTCGATTGGCGGTTTCGATTTCACGACCAGATTGCGCTGCGCCTGGGGATATTTCTCGAGACACTTTTTCAGTTTGCTCAGCGGCTGACCGGTCATGTGCATGATCCGCAAGATTTGGAGCGCGCTGATGATGCCGTCGCCAGTGGTGGTGAAATCTCGGAAGATGATGTGGCCGCTCTGTTCGCCGCCGAGACCGAGATTTCGCGACACCATTTCTTCAATGACGTAACGATCGCCCACTTTGGTGCGAATCACTTTGCCGCCGTTGGCCGCGAGCGTTTCGTCCAAGCCCAAATTACTCATCACAGTTGTGACCAGTGTGTTGTCGCGAAGCTGATTCGATTTCAAAAGATCGAGCGCGGCGATGGCAAGAATTTCATCGCCATCAACAATTTCGCCATTTTCGTCGCAAAGCAGAACGCGGTCGGCGTCGCCGTCATGAGTAATGCCGACATCGGCATCGGCCAATTTTACGATGCGTTGAATTTCGTCGGGATAGGTACTGCCGCAGCCGTCATTGATGTTCATTCCGTTCGGCTCGTTGTGCGCGACGGCGACGTCGGCCCCGAGCTCGCGCAAAATGCAGGGCGTCGATTTGTAAGCCGCGCCGTTCGCGACATCGACCGCGATGCGCAATTCCTCCAGCGACATCTTTCGCGGGAAACTCGCCTTTCCGAATTCGACATAGCGGCCGAGCGCGTCATCAATTCGCGCCGCGCGACCGATTTTGCCGGCCGTCGGCCGGATGTTGTCGATCTTGCCGGTGAAAACCAACTGCTCGATTTGCTCTTCGACTTGATCGTCGAGCTTGTAGCCGTCATGCCTGAAAAATTTGATGCCGTTGTCTTCGTACGGATTGTGCGAAGCGGAAAGAACAATGCCGGCATCAGCGCGGAGCGAACGCGTGATGTAAGCCACACCCGGCGTTGGCAACGGACCAATGATAAGAACATCGACTCCGAGTGAAGTGATTCCCGCCACGAGCGCGTTCTCGAGCATGTAACCGGAAAGGCGAGTGTCTTTGCCGAGCACAATTTTCGGACGCGCGCCTTCCGAAAGCGTACGCGGATTCAGTTGGGTGAAAACATGCGCAGCGGCGCGGCCAAGTTTGAGCGCCGTCTCTGCCGTGACCGGCTCGACGTTGGCGACACCGCGCACGCCGTCGGTGCCGAAAATCTTGGTTGCCTGCTTCACGGCCTTACTGAAACGCTCCGATGCCAGTTCGTAAATGGGAAAGTGGAGTGGGCCTTTTCATTCCGCTGCTGGCTGCTTGGTCTTGCTGGCAGTGTCTTTTTTCGTTGCGTTCAATTCGTTAATTTTCCGATGCAGTGTCCGCCGGCTAATCCCGAGTTTTTTTGCTGCCGCGGTCACGTTTCCATTCGTTGTCGCCAGTGCCTGTAAAATTAGTTTGCGTTCGGCTTCGTGGAGATCGAGCGGGCTCGCTTTTTCACCGAAAGCTTGGGCCGGCGAAATGCCGCGCGGAAGTGTTGCGCCGGCTGCTTGCCGGAGGGCCGAGGGCAAATCGCGCAATGTAATCTTCGGTCCGGTCGCCATGACGACTCCGTGTTCAATCGCCGTCCTTAGCTCACGCACGTTGCCCGGCCAGTGATACGTGAGGAGTGCGTTCATCCCTTCGCCTGTAAGATCGACAACTTCTTTTTTGTTCACTTTGGAAAATTGTCGCAGAAACGCGCGCACCAACAACGGGATATCATCTTTGCGCTCGCGCAACGGAGGCATGACGATCCGCACGACGTTGAGACGGAAATACAAATCGTCCCGAAATTTTCCCTCTTTCACCAGTTGCTCCAGATTTTTGTTGGTCGCTGCGATTAGCCGCACGTCCGCTCGGAGAGTTTGATTACCGCCCACGCGCTCAAAGGCGCGCTCCTCGCTGATCACGCGTAGCAACTTTACCTGCGTCGTCGGCGGGATTTCAGCCACTTCGTCCAAAAAAATGGTGCCACCGTTCGCTTGCTCAAACCGCCCGATCCTGCGTTCATGCGCGCCGGTGAACGCGCCTTTTTCGTGACCAAACAATTCGCTTTCCAGCAATGTGGGCGAAAGCGCGGCGCAGTGGACGGTGACAAATTTCGCTTTGTTGCGCCGGCCTAGATTGTGAATCGCGTGCGCGGCCAGTTCTTTTCCGGTGCCGCTTTCGCCTTCAATCAGAACATTCGCTGACGAGGGTGCGACCTGGCGGATTGTGTCCAGCATGTCGTGCAGCGCGGGCGAATCGCCGATCATGTTTTCGAGGCCGTAACGTTCGTCAACCTGCTGCCGCAGCGTTTGATTTTCCTGCTCGAGCTTGCTGTCCCGCAGCGCCCGCGAGATCAACATTTCCACTTTGTCGAGATTTAGCGGCTTGGTCACAAAATCGTAAGCGCCGCGTTTCATCGCTTCCACGGCGGTGTCGACCGAGCCGTACGCCGTCATCATGATGCAAATTGGCGGCTGCGGCATTTTCAGGGCGCGGTCGATCAATTGCATGCCATCTTCCACGCCCAGACGCAGATCGGTCAGGAGAAGATCGACATGTTCCCGCTCGAGGACACTCATTGCGCTGGCAATGTCGCCCGCCACATAGACATCGTAATCGTTTTCGAGCAGGCGGCGCAGTCCGTCCCGCGTATGTTTTTCGTCATCAATGATAAGGAGGATGGGCTGGATAGAATCCATGAGTGATTTCCGCAATGACCGGTGCGCCATTTATTCTCACTCAATCACGCGATCTCTCAATCAGGAAGATAATGCTAGCGAGTTTTGGAACCGCTGGAGAGTCGATTTGCCCGCCGTGCCAGGAACGCAATTCCGGTTGGGTGATGTGAGCGTTGTCATCCCAAATCGGTTTGTCGGTCCACGCCGGCAGATAAGCGAGAGCGGTGGCAACGATTAGCGCAAGACCGAAGAGCCAGATCCGTTGCGAATTTTTAGCTGCGCTTCTTGGGTCCGGCTTCGCCATTCAGTCTGCGTTTGCTGCGAGACTAGAATCTCCGGCTTCCAGCATTCGGACGCGTCTATCGATGTAGGGCAGACGAATCGCCAGCGTGAGTCCTTTACCTTCGCTGCTTTCGATCGACAATTCGCCCCCGTGCTCACGGACAATCCGGCGAACGATCAAAAGGCCAAGTCCGGTGCCGCTGGTTTTGGTTGTAAAATAAGGCTCGAAAACGCGGCTAAGATTCTCCGCTGAAATTCCCCCGCCTGTGTCCGTGAAGCGCACGATCACGTGCGATTCATCCATGTCAGTGCGGATGCGCAAAATGCCGCGGCTCTTCATCGCTTCGAAACTGTTCTTGATCACGTTGTAAAACGCTTGCTTCATCTGGTCGCGATCGAGCTCAAGCAGAGGCAGATCGGAGCGCAGCTCCTGCTCGACCACCAGGTCGCGGTCTTTGATTTCCGGCGCAAAAAAACGGACCGCTTCTTCGACAATTGCATTGATGTCTGCTGGGCGCAGCTGCGGACGCGTTGGACGAATGGCGCGCAGGAATTGACTGATGATCGAATCGAGCCGGTTAATCTCGGTGCGCGCTACTTCGACCGATTCCTGAAGTTCGGCACGCTTCGCGCCGTCGAGCTTGCGTGCTTCGCGTTCGATCAGCTGCAAATGAATGTTAAGTGAGTTGAGCGGGTTTCCGATTTCGTGGGCAACGCCGGCGGCGAGCAAAGTGAGCGCGTTCAGTCGCTCCGACTCGATTGTTTGCTGTTCGGTGCGTCGACTTTCAGTGATATCGCGCAAAATGATCGCGTGTCCGACCTTTTCGCCTGTCGCCACTGGCCTGTGGCCCGTCTCCTCAGCGACGCCCCGCAGGGGCGTGGCTACAGTGCCCGCGTGCCGATGCTCGATCATAAGAGGCACGCTGTAAAAATTGATGAAGCGGTTGGACGGATAAAAAATCTCCATGTCGCGGCTGACTGCGCCTTCCCGCGATAGAGCGTTCCAATCCAAGCCGCGAACCCGCTCGTCCAAACGTTTTCCGAGCGAATCTTCCGCTTCCAATCCGAACAATTGGCAGGCCGCGTCGTTCAAATAGGTGATTCGACCTTTCGCGTCGGTAACGATGATGCCTTCCTGGATGGAATTGAAAACCGTTTCGAGAAAACCTTTCTCCTGAGCCAGGCGCAGAAAATAATTCTGCACGTCCTCCGGCCCGATCTTGCCGAGGCGACCGATCAGTTTTTCAACGAACCCGGCTTTCATGTTCTGTCATCCTGAACGAAGTGAAGGATCTCACACAAGCTCGTGGGTCACACAAGTTATCTCGTGTGATCGACGACGCTCTGAGAGATCTCTCGCTTGCGCTCGGGATGACCAACGGCGGAGAACGCTACGCTGCTTGCCCAGTTTCTTTCTCGGCCCGTTCCTTTAACGCGGCTTTGCGGGAAAGTTTTACCCGGCCTTTGTCATCAATCCCGATGCATTTTACCCAGATCATGTCGCCCGCTTTGACGACATCTTCGGTGCGCTTTACGCGGAAATCGGCCAATTCGGAAATGTGGACGAGTCCTTCCTTGCCCGGAAGAACTTCGACGAACGCCCCGAACTCTTTCGTGGAAACGACGCGGCCCTGATAAGTCTGGCCAATTTCGATCTCCTTCGTCATTCCGCCGATGATTTCTTTCGCGCGTTGCATCGATTCGCCGCTGGTCGCATAAATGTGCACTGAGCCGTCGTCCTCGATGTTAATCTCCGCGCCAGTCTCGGCCACAATCCCTTTAATCGTCTTGCCACCCGGTCCGATGAGGGCACCGATTTTCTCAGGATTAATTTTGATCGTCTCGATCCGTGGAGCGTACTTCGACAACTCGGTGCGCGGTTTGTCGATAACACCGCGCATGATCTGAAGAATTTTCGTGCGTGCTTCTTTGGCGCGTTGAATTGCCTCGGTCATGATTTTATGGCTGACGCCCGGCAATTTTAAATCAAGCTGATAACCGGTGATGCCGTTGTCCGTGCCGCAGAGTTTGAAATCCATGTCACCGAAATGGTCTTCCGAACCAATGATATCGGTGAGCAGCTCGTAGCGCTTCAATTGTTGATCTTCGCCGTGCTCAGTCACAAGTCCGACGGAAATTCCCGCGACCGTCCCTTTGACTGGAACACCAGCATCCATCAGCGCCAGCATGCCGCCGCACACGCTCGCCATCGAGGTCGAGCCATTCGATTCCATGATCTCGCTCGAGATCCGAATCGCGTAACGAAAATCGTTTTCGCTCGGAACCACCGGCTCGAGAGAACGTTCCGCCAAAGCGCCGTGCCCGATCTCGCGGCGTCCGGGTCCGCCTGTCCGACCGGTCTCGCCCACACTGAACGGCGGAAAGTTGTAATGCAGAATGAACCGCTTGGATTGTTCGCCGCCGCCGTAAGCGTCGATCATTTGCGCTTCTTCGATCGGCGCAAGCGTTGCCAATGCTACCGCCTGCGTTTCGCCGCGCTGAAAAATCGCCGAGCCGTGTGCCCGCGGAAGCACTCCGACTTCACAAGTGATCGGACGCAAATCCTGATAACCGCGGCCATCGACTCTTTTTTGCTTGTCGAGAATGCTGATGCGAAATGCTTTCTTCTGAACGTGATCGAACGCCTGCGAGATCGAGAACGCATCGGTCTCGGGATGTTTTTCCAAGATCGACATCTTCACTTCTTCGCGCAGCGCTTCGACGGCTTTGGCGCGAGCGACTTTGCCCGGCGTATAAAGCGCCGTTTCGATTCGGTCGCCGGCCACTTGATAAGCGATTTCGAGTAACTCCGGCTTGACGCTGAGCAGCGGCATGTCGCGTTTCGGTTTGGCAATCTGCGACGCGAGTTCCTTCTGAATCCGAATCATCTCGCGCGTCTGGGTGTGCGCGAACTCGAGCGCTTTCAAGAAATCGGCTTCCGGAATTTCGTTGGCCGCGCCTTCAATCATGATGACGTCGTTTTCCATCCCGACGTAAACCAGATCGAGATCGCTTTGTTGGCGTTCGGTGTGAGTCGGGTTCGCGACGAACTGGCCGTTGACACGACCGACGCGCACCGCGCCGATCGGACCGGCGAATGGAATGTCCGAAACAGACAGCGCCGCCGAGGCGCCGTTAATCGCGAGAATGTCCGGATCGTTCTCGCCGTCGGCGCTGAGCAAGATCGAGATGATCTGCGTGTCGTAAAAGTAACCCTGTGGAAAGAGTGGCCGCAGGGGACGATCGATCATCCGTGAAGTGAGAGTTTCCTTTTCGGTCGGGCGACCTTCGCGTTTGAAATAACCGCCGGGAAATTTTCCAGCGGCGGCCGCTTTTTCACGGTAATCGACCGTGAGCGGAAAATAATCCTGGCCTTCTTTGATGGCGGCGGCCGAGACCGCGCTGGCAAGAATCATTGTGTCGCCGCACGAAACGATGACCGCGCCGTCGGCGAGCTTGGCGACTTTGCCGGTTTCTATAGATACCTGATGAGACCCAATTTGGGCTGTGACCTTCTGTTGCATTGTAATTTCCTGGATGTGCGAGTTCCAGGTCGGTCACCCTGACTGTAGGTTTTAACTCCGATCCCGCGGCGGGGACGGGCGGACCTAAAACCTAAATTCAAGGTGCCTGGCGACCTGGTTGTCGCGTTTTTAATTTTCGAATCGGCGTCGCACTGAAACGCGGACGCTAAGATCGACATCCGACCCGCGGTTATTTCCGCAGGTTCAGTTTGTCGATTAGCTTCTTGTAGCGTTCGGCTTGGGACCGGCTCAAATAATCGAGCAAACTCCGGCGCTGGGCCACCATTTTAAGGAGGCCGCGGCGTGAAGAATGGTCCTTGACGTGGCTTTTCAAGTGTTCGGTCAGTTCCCCGATCCGACGCGTCAACAGCGCGACTTGAACGTCTGCGCTGCCGGTGTCCTTCCCGTGCAATTGGAACTGCTTGATATCCAGCGTTTCCGTGTTCTCAGCCATTTCGAAGCGCCTATTGTAGACCAAGGCCGCGGAATCGCAAGGCCGCGACTTGAGCTAAAACGGAGTTGGCGACAAGTCGGGCGGAACCCATTTCTCGCGGGCCGCTTGCGACTTGATCAGCTCGGTCGAGTAGTGGGCTTCGACCGGACGCCGCTTTGTCCAATGGTCGACGATTAGGTTGATCCGACGCCAGAGTGGAAGATCCGCCTTCGCGTTGCCGCTACGGTGCGACGGGTCGACATCACCGGTGCTGGCGACGTGTTCGAGGAGACGCATCCAGAAAGTCGTGAGCGTTTCATGATAGAGATTGGTGACGCCGTGATGCGCGGCGAAGAAACGAATCTGCTCCCGCATCCGCGCCAGTGCTTGTTCCGGTGGAAACGTGTCGAGATAGCTCAGCGCAACGGCAATGTGGGCTGCGTGAGTGAATTCAGATGCTGGAATGATCGCATCTTCGAACGCGCTCACCAGCGTTGCGACCTCACTATCGGTCGCAAAATCGCGCGTCTTCAATGCATCAAGGTCGCGCCCCATTTGCTCCAGACCCAGAGCAGAATAAATGCGCCGACGATCGACATGATGAAACCAGCCGGATGGAAAGCGGAGCCAGGGGCCGGCCGCGAGAAGAGCCGCCCGATCAAACCGCCAACAATGGATCCGCCGATGCCGAGAAGCACCGTCAGCAAGAAGCCCATTTGGAATCCCATGAAAGATTTCGCGATCCAACCGACGATGAAACCGACAATGATCGACCAAATGATGTGTAACATGAGCATAATACTAATCGTCTGGGCGACTCGAAAGCGATCCTTTTCTTAAGGCAAGATCGACCCCCTATTTGCGCTGGCGGTTTGCTTCGTCGATGGCCAGATATTCGTCGCGCGGCGGACTGAAAGTATCGAGGACGCGCGTTTCTTCGATGGTCTCAACGCCGTGCGGGACGTTGCTCGCGAGATAGTGTGAATCGCCCGCCTTCATTTCGTGGGGCGTTCCGTCGACAATCAACTTCATTCGCCCCGACAAAACGTGGACGATTTGCTCCTGCGGATGTTGATGCGCCGGCATTTTGCTACCGGGCTTGAGCGTAGCCAGCATTTGATACATTGTTTTACCGCTCGTTAGCGTCTGGCGTTTGATGCCGGGACAAATTGGGATCCAGGGATTTCCTTTTTTCATAACCTACTCCTTTTGCTCGATCTTAATCCGAAAGTGGTAGGATGAAATGTTCATTCGCTTGAGAAGATAAAAGCGGTGCGCGTCGAATCGCTGCACTCCGGAATCGAGCTCCAGATTCTCGCAGGCATGCTCTCGCGCTTGTTTTAATAACCAATCAAGCAGCTCGGCGCCAAAACCGCGCGACCGGTCGCCTTCGCGGGTGACCAGATCATCGACATACAGAAACTTTCCGGAGAAGAGCGATTCGAGAAAGCGATAGCCGGCAACGGCGCAGACTTCTCCGTCATATTCAAGAAACGCGAGCAAGTATCCTTGTTTCTGTTGGCGCAGCACGCGCTCAATAAATTTTTCCGGGTTTGTAAATTGCGTTCGGAGTTCACGCATGACCGGGTGACAACGGCGGATCTGGGCTGGTGTGTTCGCGATCGTGATTCGCGAATTCTTCATGTTGACCCCAAATGATCAATTCGTTCCCGAAGCTTAGGCAGGATGATGTCGAATAAGGGCTTGAATTCGAACGACGCCCCGGAGGAAAGCACGGCCATCAACCCCTCGGTTACGTGGTCGGGCATCCGACGTGTGAAAGAAGCTCCGGACGGTTTAGACATCGTTGCTTTCGCTCTTCCATGGATCGAATTCGAATTCCACGGGACTTTGCTAGCGCATTTCCGACAAGGAATCGATTAGATTGGAAGCAAATGAATATGGAAACGGACGAACCACCCAAGCTCGACAACGGAGTCGGCGGGAGCCGGGCCACGAAGACGGGAAAGCCCGAGAGGGTTGGCGAGTCGGGAGACGAGCCAATCAATCTCATCCTGGGCGAAATCCAGGTGCTCCTGGCTGAGAAACGAACGGCGCTGTCTTCCCTGCGCACCGGGATCGCCATCTTCGCTTTGCCTTTGTCCGTCCTGAGCGTGCTCATCGCGACCTCACGCTATTACAGCTTCGGGAAGGTGATGCCTCTGCTGGTGCCGTTACTGCTCCTGAACCTGGGCCTGGTCATCCTCGGTTCCTGGCTGATCTACATTTCGATCCACCGGATTCGCCACTACGAGCACCGAATCCGGGAGCTGACCCAGAAATATCACTCAATTGCCGAGTTTATCGAGTAGCGCCGGACGACCGTGCTTTGCGCAGTCTAGAAGATCGAGGAGCAATTCGATGCCGGAGCTGGAGGAAAGGACGCTCGATCAAGAGGAAAAGAATGAAACCGGCGGCGTAGACGCAGAGTTCGACGCCGAGAAGAGCTGAAGCGGACGTGAGCGCGATGTTGTGGTCGGAACAAAATTGCACGACGAAATGAATGACGAGTTTTTGGATCAAGTAGGCGCTGTAGGCGATGCTGGCGATGAATGCTGCGCCCGGAATTGCAACCCGACGAAACAACAATCGCGGACTCACGCCGCAAATCAAAAGCGCTGCCATGCCGAGCGCGATGAGTGGGAATTGCCAGATGCAGGCGGCAACGGTGAGGTTTTCAGTTTCGCCGAGATATAACCCGTAAGCGATGAGGGCGAGTCCGGGCAGCCACAGCCAGAGTGCGCAGTGAATGAGTCGTTGCCACCAGTGCGGCCGGAATTTTTCGATCGCAGCCAAAGCCACGCCGAACACGAGCGGATCGAGCCGGGTCCAGGTCGGGTAATAAATCCAAGCTTGAAAGCCGCGGAAGCTAACGCCGCCCTCGCCAAGATTCTGATAAGCGAGAAATGTGCGCAGCAAGATTCCGCCGAAGATGATAACGCAAGGAATGAGCATCGCTGCGCGCGGCCAGCGATTCACAAAGAGCAGGATGAACGGGAGACAAAGATAAAATTGGTCTTCGACCGCAAGCGACCAGGCGTGCGAGAAAGCGGTGCCGCCGTGGAGATCGATGTTTTGCACGGAGAGGAGAAATTTCCACGATGACGACATTTCTGGATATTCGCGCCACCACGGCAGGAAAATGTAAATGGCGAGGATAACGAAGTAGGCCGGCATGATGCGCAAGGCGCGCCGGGCAAAGAAGCGTCCGAGATTGATCGACTGACCGCGTGCGAGCGGGGCGAGCAGTTGGCCGCCTATCAAGTATCCGCTGAGGACGAAGAAAAGATCGACCCCGATCCAGCCGAAGCGATCGACGCGGCCGGGCAATTTGAATCCGAACAGCGCGGCGTGGTAAATGACGACCACGATGATGGCGAGCGCGCGGAGAAGATCGAGACCTGGTTGGCGCTCACGATCTTGAAAGCGCGGGTCGATGGCGGTCTGGGCTGAGGATGGATCGGTCATCGGTGACAAGTTCGTCCGGTACTGACGGATTCTTTCGCAATTACTTTCGCCAATGGCGCAGGACACGATGGCGTGGAGTGGCGGTGGCGTGATCGCTTGTCGTGTTGATGAGTTCGCGACGGCGCAGATTCTCGAGCGCGGTTTGCACGGCGCTCTTCGAAAGACCGGTCGCATCAGCCAAGTGGCGTAAGCTTTTCGAGACCGGTCTCCATTTGTTCCGCGCGGCCTGACCGTAAAGATACAAATAGACGAGATAAGCCGCCGGTTGGCGATCATGCCCGACGATGTCGCGCAGCAGAACGTCGATGACGTAATCGTCGACCGGAACGGTTTCTCTAAAACGGGGCATGCGCCTGCGCCGAGTTATCGGTTATCGGTTAATTGTTATTAGGAAAATACTTCGCACAGCGAAGCGGCTACGGTACGGGCTATACCGATAAATGGACAGCACTTTCTCGCGCCCCGCGGGGTTCATACCTGGACGGCAACGGAGCGGACGAATTACCTTCGGCGCATCATGATCAAGCAAATCAAATTCGTCAGCATCCCGGTGGCCGACCAGAACCGAGCCCTGGATTTCTACACGGACAAGCTCGGATTCACCATCATCACCGATCAACCGTTCGATGAGAAGCAGCGCTGGATCGAGTTGCGCATACCGAAGGCTGAGACGCGAGTGGTGTTGTTCACGCCGGAAGGCGACGCAAAGCGGATCGGATCGTTCATGAACATGTCCTATGCTTGCGATGACATCGACAAGACGTACGCGGAACTGAAAAAGCAGGGAGTGGAATTTGAAGGGGCGCCGCAAAAAGAGCCGTGGGGCACTTACGCGATGTTCAAAGACAGCGAGGGCAACCGGTTCGTCCTTTCAGCGGACTGAAAGGAACCCCCAGTGATCGGTGACGAGATCGGCACGAAAAAGAGCGCCCGCGAAACAACGTTTCGCGAGCGCTTCGTAAAATATTGCTAGTCGTCCGCGCTATTTCTTCTTCGTGTAATTGATCTCCATGGTTTTCTTTTCCTGGCCGCCCTGATTTTCGTACCACTCCAGACTCATGTGATTGTTGTCGGCGATCTTGACCACTTCGCGAATGGTCGTTTTGATTCCAGGGACCGGTTCCATCTCGGAAGTGTAGGTGAACGATTTTGTCGCGGGATCGTAGGATCCTTCGGAGAACTCGATGCCCGTACCCATATTGTCGATCCAGGAAGCAACGAATTTCTTCTTCACGTTGTCGTAGCCTTCCGTGCCCATCCCTTTGAACATCACATCCTTCATTTTTCCATCTTCACCGGGCATTTGCATTTTGCCGCTCACGTCCATCATCACGTAACGGCCGCCCATGATCGATTTTCTAGTCGCGGTGCCTTTCGATTCCTGGGGTTTGGCGTTGGGATCGGGGTTCATCCAGAACTTGATGCTGTAGTCCCAATTGCCATCGAGGCTGGAAAGCAGTTTGTGGTTTTCGTTCAACTTCGACAGCTCCATCATCTGTTTCATCATGTCCGCGGCGTTCGGCTGGCCGGTTGCCGGCTGCGCCGGCACGGACGCTTGCCCTATATTAGAAACTTTGCCGCTGGTCGCAGGCGAAGTCGTGGTCTGTTGAGCGAATGACGAGACAGTGAAGGATGCCGCTGTAAAAAAGATTGTTACGAACACGGGTATTTTCATGGTGCGCATTGTTGAGAAGAAGCCGTACCAACGTCAAGCGCGGGTTCGCGCTTACCAACCGAGGACTTTGGCGAAAATTAGTGGCGCCACAATCGTGGCGTCGG